>Ga0163151_10000171_pt1 | contig 113235 bp, 107 predicted proteins | sample OliLakLV19MP5IB2_FD_145596 | JGI IMG/M metagenome (GOLD analysis project Ga0163151, IMG submission 145596) | Freshwater microbial mat bacterial communities from Lake Vanda, McMurdo Dry Valleys, Antarctica - Oligotrophic Lake LV.19.MP5.IB-2 | ecosystem: Environmental > Aquatic > Freshwater >...
GCGGACGTGGTGACCTCAACGACTTGCGCGACGTCGCCAAGTTGCAGATCGGCGTCTACGCGCAACGTCTGGCGGGCAACCAAAGTAAGGTTCGTGGTGGTGAATGCGAGGAAACCGGGCGAACTTACCGATACCGAATACGGGCCGGCTTTCACATTCTGAAATTCGTAGATGCCGTTGGCATCGGAGACGATATCTCGAGTGGAGTTTTCGGCGGTATTTGTCAGGCGGAAACGGGCGTCGCGAATCACCGCGCCGGAGCCGTCTTTAATTTCTCCGAGCACCACGCCGAACGTCGATTGCGCAAAGTTATTCGCGGCGAACATCATGAGAAGCACTGCAGTATTGAGTGGGCGGGTCATATGTGAACTCAGGCTAGCATCTCCGCATTTCGTTGGCATTACACGCCCGAAACGCGATGGACCATGTTAACCAGTTTGCGGTACGCCACGTCGTCCCGCCCGGGAAAACTCAGCCATTCGCCGTCACGCCAGGAAGAATAAAACCACCGCGCCAACAGCGCCAAGTGTTCGGCGCGTTCCGCCTGGGTCACTAGCCGCGGTTCCAACGCGTGCAGGAGTTCCCGCAGGCGGCGGTCGAGCGAAACCGGCTTGCCGTCGGCCGGTTGCAGACTGAAGTCGACGGGCGACAGCCACGCGCCGTCGAACAGGAACAGCAGCGTCACCGCATTTGCCTCCGTGGACTTCAGCACCGCCACGCCGTTCATGGAAGCGGCGCCCGTCGCCAGTTCATCGCGCGACCGCCAGACACTTTGTATTTTTTCCAGGCGGCGATGCTGGCGCGCCGCTTCTTCAAACTGCATATCGGCACTGAAATTGTCCCGCATACGCTCCACAGTGTCGGCCAGGGACCGGCCTTCGGTGGATAGAAACTCGACCAGACGCTCCACTTCGCTCGCATACTCATCCCGCGTCACGGCGGCCTGGCAGGGCCGTAAACATTGGGCCATTTCGCCATAGATGCAGCCGGGATGCTCGGGCGACGGCTGCAAGTCCTCCTGGCACCGCCGTACTTGGAACAAGTCGAGCGCGGCCTTTTCGAACTCCTCGGCGGAGGCGCGCGAACGGAACGGCCCGAACGCGACGCCGCGCCCCGTTGGCCGTGTTGTCACCTGCATGCGCGGAAAATCGTTCCGCTCCAAAAGCCGCATGTACGAAGGCATTCGCAGGTTGCACAGCTTCAGGTAGTTCCGCGGATGATGTTCGCGGGCCAATTCGTAGAAGATCAGCGAAGACTCCAGGCGCGACGTGGTTGGCCAATACGAAAGATGTTCAACCAGTCCACGCAGATTCAGCGCCGCGCGCCGCTTGCCCTCAGCCATCAACAGTCTTCGCACCCGGCGTCCCAGCACCGCAGTCTTGGATAAATACGGCTGGCCGCCAGCGGCGGTTAGCAGGAATACCGCGGGCGAATCGGGCAGCGCCGCCAGCAACGCATCGAGATCGGGACCCGGCGCCGGGAGCGGCAGTGCAATAGGCTCAACGGCCATAAATCGCGTAGTATTCTCGCTCGGTGAGCGGGGGAACTTCTTTGATGGCCAGGTTCTCCGCCACATGCGCCGGGTTGCTCATGCCCACCAGGGAGACGGCCATACCGGGCGTAGAGCGGGAGAACTGAATAGCGCGCTGCGCCTCGGCGCCGAGGCGGCCCTGGTGGATGGTGGCGCTGCCGATTACGGTTACTCCCAGTTCGCCCGCGGCCTGCAACAGCGACGTCCCGCCCTCCTGCTGGCGCCGGGTGAACGCTTCGTGCATCGCCAAATTGAACGGCAATTGAACAAAGCGAAAGCGATGTTCCTGACCGGCGATTTCCTTCGCGATCGCCACCAGCCGGTGCAGGCTCATTACATTCTTCTCAGCCCGGAATCCATCCCAAGTCGCGACGCCGTAGAACCGCAACATCCCGCGCGCCGCCATTGCTTCGCAGCATTCGAACGCTACGCGCATTCGCAAGTAAAAGTCCTTGGCGTCTAACTGCGTTTCCGGATTGTGCAGATAAAAAATGTCGATCCGGGCAATCGCCAAGTTGAGCAGACTTGCTTCCAAATTCGCTTCCAAAAAATAGGGAACCAAGCTATGTCCGCGCCGATCGATGAAATATCCAGCCTTCGTACACAAAACAATGTCTTCCCGATTCACGCCCGCGATCGCCCGGCCAATAGCGCATTCGGACCGCTCCCACCGATAGTTTCGCGATGTATCGATCACATTAATTCCGCCGGCGATAGCGGCGCGAATGGCGGCTTCGTAATTCGTGTCGGTCGCGTCATCGGGCGCGCCCAGATACGTCCCGATGCCCAGCGAACTCAGCCGCATACCCTGCGCCAGCCGGTAGAACTGATTTTCCATCCCTTACTCGATGAAGCCGAACTTCCGCAGCGCCGCTTCCGGTTCCTCAGCGTCAAACCGCTGCAGCCCAGCTTTCATGCGCCCGTGTTCAAGCACAACGCCATACGGCGGATCGCCATGCGGAAACAAAGCCTTCAACGACACATGATCGGGCGAATTCTTGCCCTTCAATCCGGTTGACTCCATGAAGTAAGGCGCGAATTGCGGCACCCGCGTCGCCAGGCCGACGATCTTCGCGTCCTTCCAAACATGCTTCGACATGCGCCGCGCCGCGTCGTTGCAGTGCGAGCATTCCGGATCGTAAAAGTACAGCAGCACTTTGCCCTGTTGCAGCGAAAAAGGCTGGCTATCAACGGTAATCGAGTCCGGCGCCTTCGTGCCCGATTGGCGCGATTCCGTGATGCCGTAAGCCACGCCCGCCAATACCAGAATCGACCCAAAAATAAGCCCCGCGCCCTTGAATCCGCCGCTCCGGTGCGCCCACCATCCGGCCAGTATCGACATCGCCAGCATCGCCCCATCGCTCCAGAAAAACGCCGGACCCACCGCGCGCTTCAGCCACGGGAAGCACGAACAATCGATGCCTTGCAGCGCCGTATAGTTCCAGCCCATGTAAACCATGAACACCGCCAACAGGCCGGAACATAACAGCGCGCCCCAGCGCCGGTATCGCGGAACCATCAGCAGGATGCCGCCAAACGTTTCCGTGATTCCCAGGAACAACGCCGCCGCGACACCGAGCGACGGCGGCACCAGGGCCTGCGTCATCCGCGTTGCCGCGCCCAGATGATCGGTCAACTTCCACAATCCGGCGCCAATGAAAAAGACGCCAATCAATACCGCGCAAAGCCATGCCACGCCATTTTTCCACGCGGGCAGTTCAACGAAGGCGGCAGCAGGAGAGGCCTGTGCCATACTGTCTTGCATGTTCCCCATTCTAGCGATGCTTTGGATGGCCATGGCGGGGGAGCCTGCCGATCTGGTGGTGCAGAACGCCGCGATCTACACTGCCAACCCGGCCCAACCGCGGGCCAAAGCCATGGCAATTCGTAACGGACGCATTATCGCTATTGGCGATGACGTGCGCGCACACGTCGGGCCAAAGACTCGGGTCATGGAGATGAACGGCGCTCCAGTCACTCCCGGACTGATCGATAGCCATGTCCACATGGCCGGCCTGGGACAGATGATTGAGACCGCGGATTTGCGCCACGTGAAGACGGTCGCCGAAGTGGCGGCCATGGTCCGCCAGCGCGCCGCGCGGCTTCCCAAAGGCGCGTGGATTCGGGCCCGCAATTGGGATCAGACAAACTGGGGCGGCGAATTCCCCCTCCATAATGCTTTGACGGAGGCCGCGCCGGAACATCCTGTTTTTCTAACCCGTGTGGACGGCCATGCCGCCTGGGTCAATCGCAAGGCTATCGAGATCGGCGGAATCGACGATAAGACGCCAGACCCAATGGGAGGCAGGATCATTCGCGACTCCGCGGGCCGTGCGACCGGTGTTTTGATCGACCGCGCGCAAGGCTTGGTTGGCTCCAAAATTCCCGGCGCGACCGATGATGAAGTTATCAACCGACTGCGAGCCGCCGCGCGCGAATGCGCTCGCCTGGGATTGACCAGCGTGCATGACGCGGGGACCGGCGAACAGGAGTTGCGCGCCTACCGCAAACTGCTGGCGGCGAAACAACTGCCCGTGCGGATTTACGCGATGATCGGCGGCGACGGACCCATGTGGGCGAGGTTCCTCGAAACCGGGCCGGAAGTCCATGAACGGCTCACCGTGCGCAGCATTAAGCTGATGGCCGATGGCGCAATGGGCTCCCGCGGCGCGGCGTTCTGGCAACCGTACGCCGACGATCCCGGCAACACGGGCCTGATGATTTTGAAGCAGGAAACAGTGGAACGGGTTGCCCGGCAAGCCGTTGAAAAAGGATTCCAGGTGAACACCCACGCCATTGGAGACCGCGCCAACCGCATGGTCCTCGACGCCTACGGCAAGGTACTCGGCGAGAATAGCAACAAACGATTCCGCGTTGAACACGCGCAGGCCATCGCCCTGCCGGACTTCGCGCTGTTCAAGAAATTCGGCGTAATCGCCTCCATGCAATCCACGCACGCGACATCGGATATGCGCTGGGCGCTGGCCCGCCTCGGGCCCGATCGGGTGACGGGCGCCTACGCGCAGAAGCGCATGTTGAATGCGGGCGTCGTGGTCGCCAATGGCAGTGACTTTCCGGTGGAAGAGCCCAACCCGGTGATGGGCTTTTACGCCGCGGTCAGCCGGCAGGATGCGCAAGGCCAGCCGGCGGGCGGTTGGCGTCCGGAGGAACGCTTCACGCGCGACGAAGCGCTGCGAAGCTGGACATGGGCTGGCGCCTACGCCGCGTTTGAAGATGATTGGAAAGGAACGCTCGCCGCAGGCAAGGTCGCCGACTTCCTGGTCCTGTCGGGCGACATCATGACGCTGCCGCTGGCGGAACTGCCAAAGGTGAAAGTGCGCATGACTTTCGTCGCCGGGCAGACGGTGTTCAGCGATCGATGAATTGGCTGTTGCTCGCACTCATCGCCGCCCGCTTCGCAAATGCGGAGCCGCCGCGAATCGTGCTTATTCACGAATTGGTGCGCTTGGAAGCCATGGAGCGTAAGTCCGTAGTGGCGTTTCCACTGCAGCAACAGGATGCAAATCTGGAGGTGAAGTTCGCTTCCAAACGCGGTGGCGAAGGCGTCCGGCTCACTTTGTACGCGACTGGCGCCAACGTGCCTATTGCGGGAACAACCTACGAACTCACGGGCACGCTGCGGACGCCACTCGCCCGCGAACGCCAGTATCGCGTGGAGGTTGAAAATCTCCGTCAACGTCTCGGCCACGCGCTGGTGGATGTGGAAGTCACTTTAATCTTCGGAGCGCATCCGGACGCTCCAGCCGCTTCATCGGCGAAGACGCTTGACCCGCGCCGCCGCCTCTACACCATCATTGCCAGCCTCTCTCTTTTCGCGATGATATTGGCCTACTCCGCCATTCGCCTCACGCCGCCCATTCTCGAACGCTGGCGAGCGGGCCGCTAAACAATATGAACATTCGCCCTTACTCACCGGCCGACCGTGACGCTTGCCTGGATATATTCGACTCCAACGCCCCCGATCTTATTTCCCCCAATGCGCGGCCCAGATTCATGGAGTTTCTTTTCGCCCCGGCCAGTTCCTTCATCATCGCCGAACACAATGGCGAGATCACGGGCTGTGGCGGTTTTGAAATCAACGGTGTAACTGCGCGCCTGTATTGGGGAATGGTAAGCCGCCAATGGCAGCGGCAGGGACTTGGCCGCTTTCTACTCTTCTACCGCCTGCGGGAAATCACCAGGGACGCCGCGGTACAAATCGTGGGGCTCGAAGCGCCGCGGCAGGCGGTCCCATTCTTCACCGCCCAAGGCTTCCGCGAAATCGCCGGTGCCAGCGAGTACGCTGAGATGGCGAAACGCCTCGTAGTCTGCGCCTAACTATTGTTTGCTAATTCATACGACGAATTAGTTTTTTCGCCTTGACATATCGCTCCTTTCATGCTTGAATTTGTGTCAGGCGCTCTTCGTTAGAATTCTGGCGAAATTGGCGCTTTGCGAACCCACAGGGTTGATGGGATGTGTACATATGGCTAGATGCGTGATGGTTTCCCGGCGTTTTTATGTATTTTTCTGCGGAGTACTGCCGCAGTGTCCCGGTTAACAATACTCCGGGCGTTCGAGTCTGCATGCCGCGGTATGGTGCCCAATCATCGACATCGACAAACGTATTTGTTAATCTCCCGAGATTAACGGCAGTCTGCTTTTATTCGCTGAAATGAAGATTAAATTAGATTAGGAGGCTCTGTCATGCCCAATACACGTGGTCGCGTTTCGCGCGACTCAAAATACGAATATTCCGCCAAGCTCACCGGCAAGGTGCTAAGTTTCAAGCCGGCCGGCGATGAAATCGTTGCAACCTTCGATGAAACCACACCCGCGGAGCCGATGTCGGCGCTTCGGGCGCGAGCCGATAGCGCCGTTTACCTGGCAGCGCCGGAAAGGGGCTTCGCGGTACTGAGAGCCACCGCCGCGGAGAAGACCAGCGAGGCGCTTGCCGCCGAGCCAAGGGTGTCCAACGCCATTCCGGTGATGCTAGACAACGAGGGATTGCGGCGCTATTTCCTCCCGGACGAATTCACCGTCCAGTTCAAGGATTCGATCGCTCCGGAGGCTTGCGAGGCGTTGCTCGCACAGCTCAAAGCGCCCGTGCGAAACAAGCAGCGAACGCCGGGATACTACACCGTGGGCGTGCCGGTAGGCGCGGCCCTCTTCGAGTCGATCGACAAAGCGTCCAGGCTTCCGGAAGTGGTATTTGCCGAGCCGAGCGAATTCGGCATTGATGACGCGCTGCAATCCGCCGCGGCCACGGCGATGGCGATTGATCCTTCGAGGGGCTTCGGCTTGGATGCAGCGCCCGACCTCGCCGCCAGCGACACACTGGCGATTCCAACCGATACGTTTTTCGGCCGGCTTTGGGGCCTGCATAACACCGGCCAAATTGTGAACGGAACCGCCGGTACGGCCGACTCCGACATTGACGCGCCGCAGGCCTGGGACATCGAGCAGGGCAAGAAGCATGTGGTGTGCGCCGTCATCGATACGGGTTGCGATCTGGATCATCCCGATCTGGCGGCCAATCTTCTGCCACGCGGCGCGGAAGATTGGGATTTCGCCGATGGCCCGGACAAGTCCCCCGACGACAGCGACACGCACGGCACTCACGTTGCGGGTACGATCGCCGCGCGGCGAGACGGCGCCGGCGTGGTCGGCGTGGCTCCGGGCGTCTATATCATGCCTTTGCGGGTCAACCTGACAACGGGCATGAACCAGAATCGCGCCGACGCGATCAACTACGTGGCGGCGCAAGCGGTGACGTTCAGCGCCTCGCGGCGTTACGTGATCAACTGCTCGTGGAAGATGAACGGCGATCACGCCGGTGTTCGGAACGCGATCGTAAACGCGGTGTCGAAGAACGTTGTGGTCGCGTTTGCGGCCGGCAATGCCAACGTGAACATCGATATCACTCCCCAATACCCGGCGGTATATCCGGAAGTGATCGCTGTCGCGGCAACCGATCAAAGCGACCGCCGGGCGACGTTTTCTAATTTCGGAACGAAGGTCGATATCTCCGCGCCGGGCGTGAACACCTTCTCTACCGTGCCGAATAACACGCACGGCTTCAAGGACGGCACGTCGATGGCATCGCCCCACGTGGCGGGTGTGGCGGCGCTGATCTGGTCGCGCAATCCGGACTTGAGCAACGCTCAGGTTCGCACGATCCTGCAAACTTCGGCAGAAAACATCGACGCCAAGAATCCGGGCTTCGTGGGCAAACTGGGTTCGGGACGCCTCAACGCGTGGGTTGCGCTGCTGCGCACACCGCCGCGCAGGCTGCCCTCTACCGTCATTGCCAGGTTCCCGTTCCCGCAAGGCAACGCCGATTCGAGTACGGGGCTCAAGTTCGTCCGCAGCTTCCCGCTTGGGCTGCTCGGTCGCCGGCCCGTGTTGACCTTCTTGACGCAACAGGCCGGCAGCGAGAGGATTTATTTCCTGAATCCATCCACGGGCGCCGTACTCGGATCCATCGATCCCACGGCCAACGACACGATCGGCTGCCTGGCGTGGGACGGTTTGTCCATCCTGGCGGCTAACGTCACCACCGGGGCCGGCTCGATTAATAGGATCAATCCGGCGACCGGAGCCCTGGTCGGCTCCATCCCGGCGCCTCCAGGCCGTGGCGAAGGTATGGATGTTGTGGGTGCCCGGATCTACTATTCGACCATCGCCACGATCTTCGAACTGAACCGCGCCACCGGCGCTGTGAGCCGCTCGTTCCCGGCGCCGGAAGGGCAGAGCAAGGCCCTGTGTTTTGGGCGCGGCCTGCTGTTCTCGGGCCAATCGGCCACGGGACGCATCCTGGCATTTAACCCGGCCACATTGGTGATCCATGGCTTCGTCGAGGCACCAGGAGCCGGTGTCAACCAGGCGGAGGGTCTTGGTTTCGACGAGGTCAATCGCATCCTGTACGTTGCTAATCAAAGCGAAAACTTCATCTATGCCTTGCGAGTGGGCGGCATTTAGCCGCCCACCCGCTTCTCTATGCTCGCGCGCGCCTGGGCAGTGCCGGTTCTTTTCCTCGGCCTCATTGTGCTCGATGGTTGTGCCGCGAACGGGAATATGGCGACCAAGACCATGGACAATCCCTACGACGTTACGGTGCTCGTGTGGCTTGACGAGCAACCGGGCGGCAAACCGAGGCTCCACGTGAGTGCGATCTTTGATCCCCGGCCCGGAGGCTCAGCGTGGAAACAGGTTCGGCTTTCGGCGCTCGAGCTGCAGCAGGGCCGGCAAAGTTGGAATCCGGGCGTGACCGCGATGGAGCCGCGCGGGGCGGGTTTTGAAGTAAAAGCCGAGGGAGAGCCGCCCGCCGGCATGAAGGGTCCGCTTACCCTGGTGGCGAGCTTCGAAGCCGCTGACGGGCCCAAGCGGGTGAGCGTTCCCGTCCCCCGTTTCGAAGTCGTTCAGTGAGGCTCGTCCAACGACAGATATTTGGCCAATAAGGCGGATGCTTCATTTCGGGACCGCTGGTCAATGTTGAAACAACGCGACGGTACCGCCCAATGTATTTATCATCCAGATGAGTTCGGTAGCGGTCAAATGCCGAAGCTAATTCCCGAGCGGAGTTTGCGTACGAGGCCCGGACCGGCTTTGCCACGGGTCGCGGCATCGCCATCGTACTCTACGAAGGGAACAACGGCTACGGCGGCTTGGTAGCCGAAGTCAGCGTGGACCATGATTCCGGCAAGGTGCTGGTTACAAAACTCGTCTGCGACAACGACTCCGGGCCCATCTCCAACCCCGACGGCCTCCGCTCCCAAATGGAGGGTGGCGCCCTGCAAGGGATGAGCCGCGCGCTCTATGAGGAGGTTCACTGGAACGGCGAGTCCATCAAATCGGTCGATTGGCGTCGATTCCCGGTGCTCAAGTTCGGCGATCCTTTTCCCGTCATCGAGAGTGTCCTGATCAACCGCCCCGACCAAGAACAGATGGGCGCTGGCGAGACCTTAATCACTCTCTCCGCGGCGGCCATTGCCAACGCGATCTTCGACGCCGCCGGCGCTCGAATTTGCGAAGTCCCGTTCACCCTGGAGCGCGTGCTGGCAGCCCTAGCCGCCCGCGCCTAGTCACTCATATCGCAAGGCTTCAATCGGATCAATCTCAGCCGCCTTCATCGCGGGGTAAATTCCGAACAGCACGCCGATCGTCACCGAGACGCCGAACGCGATCAACACCGACGGCGTGGTGACGATCGTGCGCCATTCGGCGGCTTGCGCGATGATCCAGGCAATCAGAATGCCGCACGCAACGCCCAGAATCCCGCCCCCGACCGAGATGAGAATCGACTCGGTCAAAAATTGACGGATGATGTCGCCGCGCCGGGCGCCGACGGCGCGCCGAATGCCGATCTCGCGCGTTCGCTCCAGCACCGTCGCCAGCACAATATTCATAATTCCGATTCCACCCACCAACAGCGAAATCGCCGCGATCGCCACCATCACGTAAGTGAAAATTGTCTGCGTTCGTTTCTGTTGCGCGAGCAACGCGGCCGGGATGGTGACGGTGAAGTCCTCCGCGCCGCGATGCGTGGAGCCGAGAACGGCCGTCACAACTTTCGCGGCCGCGACGCTGTCGGTATTCGGCTTCATTCGTACATCGACGCCGTCGAGTTCATCTTTCAGAAATCGGCTGGAGTCCCAGAAACGGTACCTGAACGTATTTGCTGGGACGAAGATCGCATTGGCGCGGTCAAGAGACTTAACGCCCAGGCCGCCATCGGTGACTTGATCGCCAAGCACGCCGACAACCAGCATCCAGGTATCGTTGACCTTTACGTGCCTGGCAACACCCGGGCCGAAACCGATCATCGCCTGTTTGGCGGCCTGCCCCAGGACGCACACCGCGGCGCTGCCGTCGTTCTCCTCGTCGCTGAAAAAACGTCCTTCCTGGAGTGCCAGACTATGGATGGCGGCGTACGAAGGCCGAACGCCGTGCAGGTCGGGAATTGTACCGGCCGGCTTGGGAAGAACGCGCGCCGGGTGGAGCGAGCGCCTCTGAGAAAGCGCTTCCATTCCATCCAGGTTCGCCTCCAGAATCCGAATATCGCGCTCGGTTAAACCTGGTGAGACGCGTCGCCGCTGCTGCAGTTCCTCGGCGCTGGTGGCCGGCCGCGATGCGACCAGGATATTGCGAACGCCAAGTTGCTCGATAAACTGTAGCGACTCCTCCCGTGCCCCGGCGCCAATAGAGAGCATGCCGATGACGGATCCCACCCCAAAAACAATGCCAAGGGCTGTCAGGAAAGTTCGCATCTTCTGTGCATAAAGATTGACGAACGCATCCCGAAAATCACCGCCGATATTGATGACCCTCATTTGGTAAGCGCCTTCGAAAGTCCTCCGCCGGACTTGGCGGACTCCTGGTTTTCGATGGGGTTGGCCATGGTAAGGACGTCACCCTCTGTCAATCCGTCAACAACGACTTGACTCTCGCCGCGGCGCACTTTTGCCTGGCGTTCCTCCAATTGATAGGTGGCCTCGCTCAGCTTGGCTTTCACGTCCCGTTCCTCGTCCAGCACTCCGGTGGGGTCGAATTCGGCAAGGGTGTCGCCTTTGGCCACTGTCGAGCCATTGGGGATGAGGGCCGAAAGTGTCACCCGGCCCGACTGCGCCGAAATCTGCGGCACGCGAATCGAGACGGACTTTAGCGCCTGAATCATCCCGGCCACGCGGACGGCGCGGTCACCGGGCTTCCGTTCTGGCCCGGTCGCGGCGCGGACTGGGGAGTCGACAGGTCCGCCGGCGCGGGTCGTGCATGATGCCAAACCAAGGCAAAACGCGATAAAGAGGATGGCGAAAGCACCCAAGGCGGTGTGTTCTCCAATCGGGAAAAAGTTATTCTGATTTACTTTGACGCCTGAGAAGTAAATTTCGTTTAACATTTCGTAAAGTTTTTTTGGCGCGGGGCTGGCGACCAGCTACCGGCGCCTGAAAATCAAATTACTCGGAGGTGGATGACGCTGCTCCGCTTAGCCGCCCGTGATAGTATCGAAACCGCATGAACCGCCGCTCATTTCTTCGCGCCTTCGCCGCCGCCGCTCCTTTGTTTGCGCAACAACCCCGCGGCAAATTCAACGTTCTCTTCATCGCCGTCGACGATCTGAAACCCGCCATTGGATGCTATGGCGATCCGCTCGCCATTACGCCTAACATCGACCGCTTGGCCGCTCGATCCCTGCGGTTCACCCGCGCCTATTGCCAGCAGGCCGTCTGCAGTCCCACGCGCACTTCCCTGCTCCTGGGCCGCCGTCCGGACACGACCAAAATCTACGATCTGGAACACCACTTCCGCGGCGTCCTGCCCGACGTTGTCACGCTCCCGCAGCACTTCAAAAACAATGGATACATCACCGCCTCACTCAGCAAGATCTGGCACGGCGGCCTGGAAGACGGGCGCTCTAACACCATTCCTCATTGGGTCCCGCAAAGCCCGGCGGCGTGGGGAACCGTCGAAAACGCCCTCCTGCAAACCCGGCGTGAAGCCAAAGTTCTGGCCGACGGCTGGCGCACCGACACCGCCGCCCAACGCGACAGAAAGCAGAAGAAAAAATCCGCACGCGGCCCCGTTTGGGCCTCACCCGATGTTCCCGACAACGGACTTGCGGATGGCAAGACCGCCGACATGGCGATCAGGGCCATCGAAACCCTGAAGAACGATCGCTTCTTCCTGATGACCGGCTTCCTGAAGCCGCATCTCCCTTTCGTCGCCCCCAAACGCTACTTCGATCTTCACAAGCCCGAAAAATTTACTCCGGCTAAATTTCAGAAAGCTCCCGCCGGCTCGCCCGAGTTCGCTCTTCACGCCAACGGCGAACTGCGCGGCTACGACCTGGTGCCGAAGGAAGGTCCCATTCCCGACGCACTGCAAAGGGACCTGCTACGCGCCTACTACGCCTGTGCCTCCTATACAGACGCCCAGATCGGCAAGCTTCTCGACGCGCTCGACAAGAACGGTCTGACCGACAACACCGTCGTCATCCTCTGGGGCGATCACGGCTGGCACTTGGGCGACCACGGGCTCTGGCACAAACACACCAATTTCGAACAGGCTACTCGCGTTCCGCTCTTCATCAGCGTGCCCGGCCAGAAAAACGCCGGACGCGCCAGCGCGGGCTTGACGGAATACGTCGATATCTTTCCGTCGCTCGCCGACGTATGCGGACTCCCACCGTCAACAGGCCTTGAGGGCATCAGCTTTGCGCCCCTCATCGACAACCCCGACCGTCCCTGGAAGCAAGCCGCTTTCAGCCAATATCCGCGTCCCGGCATGATGGGTTATTCGATGCGCACCGACCGCTATCGGCTCACGCTGTGGCTTTCCAAAGACGGCAACAAGGAAATGGACGCCGAATTTTTCGACTACGAAAAGGACCCGCAGGAAACGGAGAACCTGGCGAAGTCCGCCAGCCACGCCGCGATCGTGAAAGACCTGCGCGCCCAGTTCGCCAAAGGCTGGCGCGGCGCCCTCCCGCGCTAATCCGGATACAATAGAGGAAACTCTTCCGGAGGCCCCATCAACTTGCCCGAGACAGAATCTCTGCTCGCCTTTCTGGCTCATGTTCGCCGTCGGCATATGACCACGGAATTGGTGCGCCACGGCCTAACGGCCCTGCTTTTCGGACTCGGAGGTCTCATCATTCTCCTCCTGGCCGGCACGCAAATCTTCGATTGGTATTGGCCCGTTTTCCTGTTCGTCATCACCCTCGCCATCGGCGTGTGGCAGTTTCGCCGGCACATGCCCTCGCTTTACCGGCTCGCGCAGATTGTAGATACGCGCATGGAAACACACGACACTCTCTCGACCGCGTTCCATTTCCAATCAAGCGCCGAACCGATGGCCGGGGCCCAACGTGCCGCCGCCGCCCGCCTCACCGGCACGTTGGAGGCCAATGCGGCGGTGCCCATGATATGGCCCACGTCCACGTACGCCGTCGTCGGCCTGCTGCTAACGGCCTTTACGCTCGTCGGCATTCGTTATGGCATCCTGAACACGCTCGATCTCTCCGCGCCCGTCTCCGAAGCGGTGCTCGACGTCTTCCGCTTCTCCCCTCTGTCCGGCAAGAAGCAGATGGCCAAGTCGGAGCAAACCAAGCTCAATGAGGAGTTGCAAAAGCTTGGCCTCTCCATCGACGAAAACGGCAAGGATGAACTCAACAAAATCGAGATGGCCAAGGAAGGCGAAATCACCACTTCCGACATCCCCGACGTGAATGACTTGGGCGATACCGCCCGAGGGGAAAAAGGCAGATCCTCCGTCGAGGGCAAGGGCGTTAACCCCGGCGAAGGCGAAGGCGGCGAGGGCGATCAGGACTCGAAAAATGCCGACCCTAACGACGCCGGTAAAGAAGGCAAGTCCGCGGACGGCAAACAGCAGGACTCGAAGAACGGAAAGCAGGGAACCAAGAGCGGCGACAACAACCTGCAGGCCAACAAAAACAGCATGATGGACAAAATGAAGGACGCCTTCGCCAACATGATGAACAAGTTAAAACAGCCCGATCAGCAGGAAGGCCAGCAGCAGGCGGACAACAAAAAAGGCGGGGAAAAAGGCGGCCAGCAGAAGGGCGGCCAGCAGCCCGGCAAGCAGCCGGGCAAAGGCAATGAAGCGCAGAACGGCGCCGAGCAACCCGGTGACGATGCCGCCGAAGCCGCTGAAAAACAGGCCAACGCCCAGGGCCAGGGCGGCGATAAATCCGCCAGCATGCAGGCCCCGCCAGACGCCAAAAGCGGCGTTGGCAAAGCCGATGGCGACAAGAGCATTAAGGACGCCGAGCAACTGCAAGCCATGGGGAAGATCAGCGAAATTCTCGGCAAGCGCGCCAAGGATATCGCGGGCGAGGTGATGGTGGAAGTCAATGGCGGCAAGCAACAGTTGCGCACGCAGTACACCAACTCCGCCGCCAAACATGCCGAAAGCGGCGGCGAAATTCACCGCGACGAAGTCCCGCTTCATCATCAGCATTACGTGCAGCAGTACTTCGAAGAAGTCCGCAAACAGGCCGCCCCCGCGAAAAAACAATGATTCGCATCCTTCTCCTCTGTACACTTGCAGCTTCGGCTCAGGACTGGAAAGCCGTTGAAGAGGAGACGATGCGTCACTTCCAGACGCTCATACGCTTCGACACCAGCGATCCGCCCGGCAAAGAATTGCCCGCCGCGGAGTACCTGAAGAAGGTCCTGGAAGCGGACGGTCTTGAGGTCAAGATGTTCGCGATCAACAAGGATCGCCCCAACGTTGTCGCTCGCCTAAAAGGCACAGGAAGAAAGCGCCCCATCCTCATAATGGGCCACACGGACACCGTCAACGTCGATCTTAAAAAATGGACCCATCCGCCTTACGCCGCCGTTCGCGACGGCGGCTACGTTTACGGTCGCGGCACGCTGGATGACAAGGACAATGTCGTCGCCGCGCTTATGTCGATGCTGCTCCTGAAACGCAGTGGGGTAACTCTCGATCGCGACGTTATCTTTCTCGCCGAATCCGGCGAGGAAGGCCATACCCGCGTCGGCATCCAGTTCATGGTCGGGGCGCATTTCAATGAGATTGACGCCGAATACTGCATCGCGGAAGGCTGGGGCGGACTTCGCCAGAATGGCCAACTGAAATTCGTCGCCGTCGCCACCACCGAAAAGACCCCGTACCGCGCGACCCTTATCTCGCGCGGCCCCGCCGGCCACGGGTCCAAGCCGCTGCTCACTAACGCCCTCGTCCATCTTTCCACCGCGATCGCAAAGGTCGCCGCCCACCGTCCGCCGCTGCGTTTGAACGACACCACGCGCGCTTATTTTGAACGCATCGCCACCATCTCCACTCCCGAAGAAGCCGCCCGCTACAACGGCCTATTTGACCCCGCTCGCACCGAGTCCATTCAGGACTATCTGCAGGCAAACGAACCCGGCCATTACTCCATGCTCCGCACGTCGCTTTCACCGACGATCATCCACGGCGGCATCCGCAACAACGTCATTCCGTCCGAAGCCGAAGCCGCGCTCGACATCCGCTTGGCGCCCGGCGAGGACGGCCCCGCTTTCCTCGAAACGCTGCGCAAACTCATCGACGACCCCCAGATCGAACTCGTCCGGGCGCTCGCCGATATTCGCCCCGCCGGCCCGCCATCACCGCTAACGAACGATGCCTTCAAAGTGATCGAAGCAGCCGGCCGCGCCATCTACCCCGGCGTGCCGACAATCCCCACGATGATGACCGGCGCCACCGACATGGCGAACCTCCGCGCCAAAGGCGTTCAGTGTTACGGCATCGGCCCCGCCGTCGATGAAGAAGACACCGCCAAAGGATTCGGACCGCACAGCGACCAGGAACGCGTCCTTGAATCTGAACTCCACAAGTTCGTGAAGTACCACTACGAAATCGTTAAAAACCTGGCGAAGTAACTACTTCTTATCGCCCAGTTGCGCCGTGGTCCGCGCCAGGTAGTTTTCCACCTGCGCTTCGTTCCGAATCGCTTCCAGATAGGCGCCGCGCAGCAGTTGATCCTTACGGTTCAACAGCGTCTCGCGAATGGTCTGTTGCACACGCGGGTCGTTGAGTTCCCGCTGCCCCGCCGGCTCGCGGCTCAACAGCTTCAAAATCCGATACCCTTCGCCGGTTCGCACGACATTTGAAACCTGCCCCGGTTTCATTTCACCGATCATCTTCCGCAAATCCACGCTCGCCTTCGCCAACGCGGAATCCGCCACAAATCCCAAATCGCCGCCATTCGAAGCCGATCCCGGGTCCTCCGAATAGTTCTGCGCCAGCATGGAGAAGTCCTCGCCGTTCCGCACGCGCTGCTCAATGTTCTGGATCTTTCGCCGCGCCTGGTCGTCGTTCTGCGCCTTGTCGTTCTTCAAATTACGAAACTCCGCTTCCGCGTTTGGCGTCACCAAAATCTGCGCCAGATGTACGGTGGGCTCGGCCAGGTTGAAGCTCGCGCGGTTTGTGGCATAAAAGTCCGCAATGTCCTTCTCCGTGATGTTGATCTTCGAAGTGATCTCCTTGTTGATCACTTTCTCAATCGACAGCTTCTTCCGGATATCGGACTTCAAATCCTCAATCGTCATCTTCTTCGCCGTCAACTGTTTCTGAAATTCTTCCTGCGTGTATGGCGATTTCAACTTGTTAAATTCCGCCTCCACGTCCGCTTCCGGCGCCAGCAGCGACTGTTTCTCCGCCCGCTGCATCATGATCTCCTGATCGATCATTGCCCGCAGCGTCTCCAGCTTGTTGATTTGCACCCCGTCATCGGCCGCCGCCGGCGAACCAGCCTGCGGGAACTGAATAGTGTATTGTTTGTCCAAATCCGTGTAAGTAATGGATCTTCCGTTCACTGCGGCGGCCACATTCGCCGGCGGAGTCTTCTTGCAGCCGGCAAGAATCGAGAAAAACACAAGAGCGGCAAGGGTGATGCGGCGGGATAGTGACATGGAAGTTGGCAATCGCCCATTGTAGCGCGCCGATAGATACCGTACAGCCCCGCTCTGTACGCTATAGTGACTCTAGGCCCCCGAATAGTTATGAAAAGAAAAACCCCAGACAAGGAACAGAAGGTGATCGCCGCCGAGATTCTCGAAAGCGCCCACCGCGCCGCCGGGGTCGTAGCGCCGCTCAAACGCAAAGATAAATGTGAAGTCTGCGCGTCGACCGTCGCGCCCAATTGCGCCGAAGATCTATGCTGGGTTTGCCGCCGCCTTAAGATTAGCGCATGGCGCGATTCCGATCTGCAGGCCGCCGCGCCTGAATGAGTCTGTGCGCCTCGCGTTCGCCATCGTTGCCTTATCCCTGCTTACTGGCTGCGGCGGCTACAAACTGCCGTCAGGCGTCCCTCCCGTAATAGGCCAACTCCGTGTGCAATACGCGATGCGGGTCATCGAAATTGAGCCTGGCTCCGGCAAACCCTACGAACCCGGCAAACTGCTAAAGGTTCATTACTCCGGCTACCTCCGCGACGGATCGAAGTTCGATTCCTCCCGCGACCGCGACACTCCCTTCGAATTTGAACAAGGCAAACGCAAAGTCATACCCGGCTTCGACAACTGCTGTGAAAGCCTTCGCGTGGGCGGCAAGCGACGCCTGCTCATCCCCTATCAACTCGCCTATGGCGAGAAGGGCCGGCCGCCGAAAATCCCAGCCAAATCCGAACTCATCTTCGATATCGAACTGCTAGACGTTCTTGACCCCCCGAAATGATTCGTAAACCCATCCGGCCACCGCTACATCCTCCAGCCCCAGCCCCACGGACTTAAACACTGTAATCTCGTCCGGACTTTGTCTCACCCGCCCATCACGCAGCTCTTCCACCCGCGCCCAGCCCGCTTCGTCCAATCCCAATATCAAATCCCCCGCCTCCATCCGCGCCTGCTCAATTGAATCCGCGACAATCGCCGAGGCCATTGCAAACAACTCCCCCGGTAACTCCCGCCGATTCGGCGCGTTCGATCCCGCGGCGCAAATATGCGTTCCTCGCCGCACACTGGAAGACGCAAACAGCGGGTCCTTCGCCGACGTCGCCGTCACCACAATCGAGGCCGCCGCCACCGCCGCGTCCGCCGTTTCCGCCACTTCCGCTCCCATCTCCGCCGCGAACTTCTCCGACCTTTCCCGCCGGCGGCTCCACACTAGCGTCCGCGTCACTTCGCGCACCGCACGTACCGCCTCCAATTGGCCCCGCGCCTGGAATCCACTGCCTAACACCGCCACCGTCGCTGGCCCCGCACACGCCAGCCGCCGAGTCGCCAACCCCGACGCCGCCCCGGTGCGAATCTGCCCCAGCCAATTGGCGTCGAACAACGCCAACGGCCGCGCCGTCGCCGCATCGTACAGCAGGAAGTGAAACCATGCCCCGTGCTTGGCGTGCGTAGCGTACACCTTCGTTCCAAAATACGTTTCATTGTAACCAGCCAGCGCGTGCAACACCGCCCCCGACGGCATCACCATCCGCCGCCGCGGCTGATTGAAAGCCCGCCCCGCTCCCCAGGCGTTGAAGGCATCTTCCAGCAAGTCAATCGCTTTCGCCATCGGTAGATGCGCCCGCACCTCCGCTTCATCGATATGTGTCATTGTGTGTCATGGCTCCACCCGTTGCAACGTCCAAGTCCCGGCTTGACGAACATAGGGCGACAGCGACTTAAACAGGACGCGCCCCTGCAGCCGCCCCTCATACCCCCATGCTTCGTGCAACTCCGAAGTCAGGAACAGCGGCTTCACCACAAATCGCAGCAGATCGGAACCGGCAGTACAATCCTCAAGCGGTAGTATCGTTTGCGTCGGCGGTTCCATCGCCGAAATCTGCCATGTCCCGGAACACTCGGAGTTATTTGTCGCCACTTGCAAAGTAATTTTCGCCTTTCGCCCATAGAGCCACGTCGTGCCTTCCCATCGCCCGTCGTATGAAATGAGTTCCTGCACGCGATCGGCCCTATCTTCTCCGGCAAACAGCGGACGTGGGAGGCGCCAATACCCGCCCTCCGTTCGTAGCCGCTGCACGGCTGAGAGCGCCGCCACCTGCAGCCGCGCCGCCGTTTCCGCCGATAGCCGAACGATTACTTCCCGCGCCCCTTCCCGCAACCGGGCCGATGCGTTATCCATTGGCAGACCCACAATCTCCGCCGCCGCTCCCGCGCAACCCAGTGCCGTCAGAATCTCCACCGCCACGCACGCCGCCAAATAGGATCCCGCCGCCGAAGGATGCGACCCATCCGGTTCATACAACTCAACATCGGTTACGCCCTGAAACGCCGCCCCCACAGGAATTAAGCCCGCGCCCAATTCCCGCGCGATCGCGGCATAGGACCAATCGATATGCGTCTGCATCTCCGCCCGCCCCTTGCGCGCCCAGGTGTTCAGGAACACCGGCCGCGCCCCCTGCGCCCGGATCTCCGCGTCCCAAATCCGCGCCCATGCAAAAAAAGCCGCGGGCGAATTGACAACCATGTCTCCGTTGAACTGGTACAACCCAAGAGTACTGTGCTCCTGCAATACCACCAAGTCCCACCGCTGCCCCCGCAATACTGCCAGCGCATTCGAGCCCGCGTAGATCCCTTCCAGCGTGGCCCCGCCCAGGGTCACGGACTGCGCCTCCACGGGCCGCCCGCCGGCACGCGCCATCTCCTCCACCAGCCCCGGCAGATTGTTGTAATAGGTGTAGCTATTACCAATGAACAGGATCCGCAGCGGCGTCTCGGCGGAGAACGCCGTCACCGTCACCGCTAACACCAGAAAAACGAACCCCGCCATATTGCCGAGTATAAGGCAATAGAATTGACCATAGTACCCAGTGTGCAAGAACTACCTCAAACCCCATGAAGAGTCCTGTATCATGAAGGCATATGGCTGATCTGGTTTTTGAGGCCGTCCAGGAAGCTGATGGCGGATATTGCGCGGAATGTCTAACAGAAAACATTTTCAAGCAAGCCGACAATCGGGAAGAACTCCGCAGTAACGTTATTGAAGCAACCTCTGCATTTTTCTTCGACCGGACTAAGCCCGAACGAATTCGCCTGCACCCTATTCGGAACGAGATCTTGTCCGTCGCATGAAGTTGCCGGGGCATCCGGCTGGGTTTATTAAGTTTCGTCGTTTTCGCGCTCGAAGGGATAATCATGGTGCGGAGGCTGGCCCATTCGGTGGGTGTCCCCGACGGCGGCCCCGGCCTGCCGGTCGTGAACTGGAGTACAACTGGAGGCGATCTGCGTATCGCCCATTTCCTGGGGATGCACGCACTCCAACTGCTGCCAATTCTTGGATTCTTGACGAGGAGCGTCTCAGCGGTCGCCACGGCTTTCGCCGTTTGGGCCGCGCTCTCTATAGCCGCCCTTTGGCGCGCACTCGCCGGGAAGCCCCTCTCAATGGGCTAAGGCCGCGAAGACTTTAGTCCGCTCGCGGCCGGCCGTGAAGTTGAAGCCGCAGTCTAGTGAGGCTTCTTCTTCTCTTCCTTCTTGTGGTCGTCCTTCTTGTGGTCGTCGGCAAACGCGCACATGGACAGGAAGGAAACAGCCAGCAGAATGGTCGCAAATTTTTTCATTGGTATTCGAAGGTCCTTGGGAATTGGCGGTCTATTCTTTTGCCGCTTAAAATCCTTATCGTTCGGCGAGTTCGCGACTTTAGAATATTTCGCGATTCGCCGATAAAGTACCGGAACCAGAGTGCCCGAGTCATAGGAACAAACGGCCCAGGTACGGGCTTCCCCGTTACAATCATCCCCGCCAAAATGTTCTCCGGGACCTCTCGTTTGCAGGACATTTTCCTCGTCATCCGCTACACTTGCCGTTGGATTCAGTACGGCATTATCAGCCACGCGGTGATCTGTATTTTCATCGCGGCCGTCGAACAGACGCTAAGATAGGCTTAGATGCAATTGCTGCAGGCTGGCTCGCACCGCTTGGTGCTCCTTGAATACGATTTGGAAGCGTTGACCTCGGTCGCGCAGCAAACTGATTTTCAGGTGGAGATTCAGGAAACTCCCCGGGCCGTCACGCTCGACATCTGGACCGAGAAGCGTCAAATCCCGCTGCTGCTCTTCGACGCCGCCGAACCCGCTAATCTCGGCTGGTTCTCCCGTTGCCAGTTCTATGTCGATGGCGCCACCGGCAACGTCCTACAAACGCCCATTAGCGTCGGCAACAAACGCGACCGCGCCGGCAACCTCCTTCCCGACGCCCTGCGCCTTCGATTGCCGAAGGAAGTTCCGGCCAATTTTCGGCTTCCCGGCAAGCAGGCCCTCAACGAACAAGTGGTATATGGGCTGCTGTTCAACCTGCTGCAGGCGTTCCAACAGGTTGGCGTCGCCGTTTGCGGCGGCCCCGTTTTTCAGCCGCTTTCCGGGCGCCGCGAAGTTCCTATTCCCCGCGGCTAACCCCGACTAATCCCGACAAACTAAGCGGTACCTTTCCGCTTCCGAAAAGTGCGCCAAACGCCTATGTTTATGGCACTCTGAAGTAGCAGGAAGTACAAATCATTCGGAGGGTTTTTCTACCGCTTTTGTATCTGGCTTGGGGCCGGATTCGTCTCCCTGAAGCCGGCCTTTTTTTGTGAGTCGCGGCTAGTGCATCGATCGCGAAAAACGCTCCCTGACGGTCGCGGATCGGTAGCGTACGATTATGCCGGGTGGCGCGTCGAGGGCGCATCGGTAGCGGGGCGGTCGCGCGGCGGGTGGAAGGACGGGGGCGCATCGGTCGCGGCCCGGAAGCGCAGTGACAGCGCGCCGGGCGTGCGCCGGGGGCGCGCCGGCGGCGCTTCGCTCAGTACGGCGGGGGCGCGGCGGGGACGCTTCGGTTAGTGCGTCTCAACAAGCGGCCCGCCGGTTTCCCGCACCAGCACCTCTTCCACCTCCGCGCGATAGGCGTCCAGCAACTCCTGCGTCTCCGCCTCAAACCGCATCACAAGCACCGGCTGCGTATTTGAAGCCCGGACCAGGCCCCAGCCTTGGGGAAAGATCACGCGCGCCCCGTCGACATCGACAATCTTCCGCGTCGCGCGAAAATGCGCCGCCACCCGCGCCACCACGTCGAACTTCGTCTCGTCGGTGGTCTCCATTCGAAGTTCCGGCGTGCAGACCGTCTTCGGCAACCCGTCCAACTGACGGCTCAACGGCAGTCCTGAATTGGCCACAATCTCCATCAGCCTGCAGGCGGCGTAAAGCGCGTCGTCATATCCAAAATAGCGGTCGGCGAAGAACATGTGGCCCGACATCTCGCCGGCCAATTCCGCATTCTCCTCCTTCATCTTCGCCTTGATCAGCGAGTGGCCCGTTTTGTACATGATCGGCCGGCCGCCCAAGCGGGTCAACTCGTCGTACATAATCTGGCTGCATTTCACTTCGCCGATGAATGTCGCGCCCGGCTTGCGCGTCAAAATCTCCCGCGCGAAGATCAGCATCAGCATGTCCCCGAAGACCGGTTCGCCGTTCTCGTCGACAGCGCCAATCCGGTCCGAATCGCCGTCAAATCCGATTCCCAGTTCCGCTCCCGTTTCCCGCACTTTCGCCGCCAGCATCCGCAAGTTCGCCGGCACTGTCGGATCGGGATGGTGATTAGGGAAGGTTCCGTCCATCTCGCCGAACATACTGACAAACTCGCAGTTCAGGCGGCTCAGAATCTGCTCGATCACCGGACCCGCCGTGCCATTGCCGGAATCGACAACGACTTTCAGTTTCCGCGGAAACTGGAATTGTTTGACAATTTCATCCACGTAGTCCGCCATCACGTCGAGCGTCCGATAGGAGCCTTCGCCGCTCTCGTAATCCCCTAACTCAGTCATGCGGTAAACGTCTTGGATCGCCTCCCCGTGCAATGTAGCCGAGCCGCAGACGGTTTTGAATCCGTTGTAGTCCGCCGGATTGTGGCTGCCGGTAATCATTACGGCGCCATGCGCTTGCAGTTTCACCGCCGAGTAGTAAGTTACCGGTGTCGGCACAACGCCAATATCGGTAACGTGGCATCCGGATGAGATAAGGCCTTTCCGGAGCGCCAGATTCAGGCGTTCGCCCGACAACCGGCAGTCCCGGCCAATGTTCACCAGCGGTCCTTCCCGCCGTTGCAAATAAGTACCCAAGGCTCGGCCCAGATGCTCTACGCCCTCATTCGACAAGTCCCGTTCGGCGATTCCGCGAATGTCGTATTCGCGGAAGATCGTGGATTTCAGCATATCGATTTGAGGGTAACAAATGAGCGGGTATAGACCCGGCCGCCCGCCGCTAAAAGCGGAACGAAATCGTGATGTTCATCAGCCCCTGCCCGCCGGCGTTGGCTGTTGTACCTTCGTCGGAGGTGCTGGTGGAGACCTTTCCGAAAATCGCCGCATTGGTGAAGTTGACGGCCAGATTCGGTGCCGGCAGATTGCACCACTTGAACGGGTTCTGGAAGTCGAAGCGGAAAGTGGCGCTGGCGCGCTCCTTGATCTTCCATTCCTTTGACGCGGAGAACTGGGTGTCGATGAAGCGCTGGCGGTCGAAAGTATTCCGGCCGGCGTTTCCGAAGGTAAAAGCGGCGGGATACGAGAAGTAGTTCATCGATTCGACGAGGCTGTTTTGCGCTGCCTGCACGAAACGGTTCGAGCCGATATCCTGCCAGTTGTCGCGGAGACCGGCGCGTTCGCCGGTCGAATTGGGCCGCCCGGTGCGAGTAGCGGCGACACCGGGCATGTACTGGAACGGGCTGCCGGCGAAACCCACCGTATAGGCGTCACCGCTTTCGCCGGTGGCCGTTGGGGAGCCGGGGAGGTTCTGCGTTTCCCACACCTTTTCGCTTAGGAACCTGCTGGCGGCGGGATCCCATTGGGCCCTCGGGATGATGTTGCCCGGGAAGGGGGAACGCGTCCAGACGCCGTTGTTTACCGCGGTCGTGCGAGGATCGTAGATCGCGTTGACGCCGGACCGGCCGCCGTAGGCAAAGATGCCGTTTAATTCCTCGGGAGTGGGAACGCTCCATGAGATCTGCTCGCCCTGCCGTTCCTTCAAATACTGGCCGGCGAACATGAAGAAGGTTTTGTTGCGGCCATCGTAGAGTTTGGGGATGAAGACAGGTCCGCTGACATTGAAGTCCGGCTGATAGAAATGGAGGCTGTTGCCGGTCTGTTCAAAACGGGCGGGCTGCATGAAGCGGCGATGCTGCATGGGTCCTTCGCGGAACAGAAGTCCGGCGCCGCCGTGAGGCGTATTGGTGCCGCTTTTCTTGACGATGACGATGGCGCCGCCGGCTGAGTGACCGTATTCGGCGGGCAGCACGGTGGTGATGACCTTGGCTTCGTCAATGGTGCTGAGGATGGTGTCGGTAGTATTGTTGCCGCTCGGCTGGACGCCGTACATCCCGTCCTCGAAGTAGCCGATGTTACCGGTGGCGCCGCCGTTAATGGAGAAGCCGCTTAAGGAACCGGCATAGGCCAGGCCGCCGGCGTTTACGCCGGGGGTGAGATAGAGCACCGCGCGGGAGTGGCGCTGGAAGAGAGGCATGCGCTGGAAGAAGTCGCCGGTGATGACCGTGCCAGTTGAAGATGTCTCCGTTTCCAATAACGGTTTGGCGGCGATGACTTGGACCGATTCGGTAACTGCGCCAAGTTCCATGACGCCGTTAATCGGCAGCGTCGCGCCGACTCGCAATTCGACGTTCTCACGGACCAGGCCCTTAAATCCGGGGGCCGTCATCCGCACGCGGTAAGTTCCCGGACGGAGAAAGGGGATGCGGTAAAGCCCCTCGGAGTTAGACGTTGTTGTGGCGTCGAAGTTAGTGTCGACGTTGATAGCGGTAATCTGAGCGCCGACGACGACCGCACCGCTCGAGTCGGTGACGGTGCCGGAGAGGACACCGGTGTCCTAGGCCAGGAGAGTCGAGAAGAGGGCGAGTAAGCAGACTAGACCTTTTCGTGGGAGCATTTAGGGAAAAGTATATAGCAGCTCATGGCGGGTAAACGGCGGCGATGAAACGCAGCGGCCAGTCCGCGCAATGGCGTATCCCGATGCGCGGCGTCACCTGGATTTCGCCGGTCCGCCATCCTTCGTCGCGTACGGTGATCGCCCCGCCGGACTTAAATACCGGCAGCCCATTGTGCCCCCGCGTGATTCCGAACGCCCGCGTCAACCGCCCCGGTCCGGACACACCCTGCACACCCCGGATCAGCACGCAGCCCGGCACGCCGTCGGACTCCGCGATCAGGTTCAGGCATTCATGCATGCCGTAAATCAGGTACACATAGGCCCGGCCCGGCGGTCCGAAAATTACGCGTGTTCGCGGCGTGATGCCGCGCGCGGCGTGGGCGGCTTTGTCGTCCATTCCCAGGTACGCCTCCACCTCGATAATCGGAGCGGCGATTTCCCCGCACACCAGCACCTTTCCCAATAGGCCGCGCGCCACGGTGACGGTGTCGCGGGCGTAGAAGGATTCGGGGAGTATAGGATCGCTCACGGGATAGACTAGGGAGAAGTTACCACGCCCGATGCGATTGTTCACAGCCCTCCAAATTTCCGCCGGCGCCCGGGCCACATTGCTCGAACTGCTGGACCAATTGGCGCCAGCCGCGACTTTCCACTGGAGCCCGCCGGAGAACCTGCACATCACCATAAAATTCATTGGGGAGTGTCCGAGCGAAAAGTATGAAAGCCTACGCCAGGTTCTGGCCGGCATTGCGGGAGTCGGCCCGATTGATATAGCCGTTCGCGGTCTGGGATGGTACCCCAATCCGCACAGCCCCCGGGTTCTGTTCGCCGGAGTTCAGGCCGGCCCCGCGCTGCAGGAGCTGCATCAACGAACCGACGCCGCCTGCGCCGCCATCGGTATTCCCGCTGAATCCAAGAAGTTCAATCCGCACTTAACTCTCGCTCGCATCAAGTCGCCAAATGGATTGCAGGCAGTCCGCCGACGGATCGCGCAACTGCCCTCCACCGACTTTGGCGCTTTCAAGGCCGAAGCCTTTCAACTTTACGAAAGCTTTCCCGGCCACGGCGCATCGCAATATTCAAAATTGGAGGAGTTTCCGCTCCTATGACCATCCCGCTCCTCCTCGCCGCCTACTTCATCGGTGGCATTCCCTTCGGCTACCTGCTGGTGCGATGGCGCACCGGCGAAGATGTGCGCGCGACGGGCTCCGGCAACATCGGCGCCACAAATGTGCTTCGCTCGTCCGGCCCCGTTCTTGGAATTACAACGCTGCTGCTCGACATTGCCAAAGGCTGGGTGGCGGTGTGGCTGATGGCCAAGTTCGGCAGCGCGGACCCGCTGTGGACCGCCGTCGCCGGTCTCGCCGTTATTCTGGGCCACGCCTTTCCGGCCGTCTTGAAATTCCAGGGCGGCAAAGCGGTGGCAAGCTTCGTCGGCGCTTTCGCCTATCTTGCGCCGCTGCCATTGGTCGCCATCACTATAGTGTTCGTCATTGTAGTGGCGGTCACGCGTTTCATTTCGCTTGGCTCCGTTGCCGGCGCGGGCCTTTTCCCGCTGGCCGTGTGGATGATTGACCATCCGGCGACGCCTCTAGTCCTGGCCGCGCTCGCTGGCGGCGTGTTCATTATCTGGCGGCACAGCGCGAATATTGAGCGCATCCGCGCCGGCACCGAGAACGTGTTCACGTTCACTAAAAAGAGGACCGCCTAGTGCTCAACGACAGCAATTCGAACCCCTCGCCGAACTCGCAGTGCGCCACACCCTGTGGAAAAGTGGTGCCCGGCGCCACTTTTCCACAGGGTGAAAGCGCGGAGAAGAAATGCAGCTAGGCGGCGGAAACGCAGCGACGCGCTTGACGGTACTCGGCGGCGGCAGTTGGGGTACCGCCCTCGCCATGGTGCTGGCGCCGCGGTTCGGCCGCGTTAGTCTCTGGATCTACGAAGCCGATCTGGCGGCCGAAATGGCCGCCGAGCGCGAGAACAAAGTTTTCCTGCCGGGTTTCCGCCTGCCCCCGAATATTGATGTCACGTCGTCGCTGGCCGAAGGGCTGCGGGATTCCAGCATGGTTCTCGGGGTGATGCCGAGCACCGTTTTGCGCCAAGTTTATATTGACGCCAAGTACTTCATCCCGCCCCACGTCCCCATCGTCAGCGCCACCAAAGGCATTGAGCGCGGGACGCAGAAGCGCATGTCCGAAATCATCGCCGAGGTCACCGGCCATAGCCGTATCGCCGTTTTGAGCGGCCCGTCCTTCGCCCGAGAAGTCGCCCGGGGCGAGCCGACGCTGGTCGTCGTCGCGGCCGCCGAAACGGCCTTGTGCGAGGAGGTCCAGCGCGCCTTCACCGGACCCACGTTTCGCATGTACACCAGCACGGACCCGATCGGCGCGGAAGTTGGCGCCGCGCTGAAAAACGTTATCGCTATCGCGGCGGGTATTTGTCACGGGCTGGGCCTGGGGTCAAACGCCATGGCGGCGTTGATAACCAGGGGACTCGCGGAAATTACCCGGTTGGCCGTTTCATTGGGCGCCAAGCCCGTAACGCTGGCCGGATTGGCCGGGTTGGGCGACCTGATTCTGACCTGTACCGGCGAACTGAGCCGCAACCGCCGTGTCGGCGTGGAACTCTCTAAGGGTAAGAGCCTAGAGGAGATAACCGGTTCCATGCGGATGGTCGCCGAAGGGATTGAAAACACCTACTCGGCGGTGGAACTCGCCCGCCGTCAGGAGGTATCAATGCCCATCGCCGAGACGCTTTACTCCATCTTTACCGATGGAAAAAGTCCGCACGACGCGCTCCGGGAGCTAATGGAAAGGCCCGCCGGTGCCGAAGCGTAGCATAAGTGATCTGAGTTAACATGTCGCCGCAACCTTTACCAGACGATGGGGTTCAAAAAGACATGATGGCCGTTGCCACTTTAGAGCGCGATGCGGAGTTAATGCTCCGCGTCCGCGATGGCGACACGGAGAGCTTCGCGTTGTTGCTGGAGCGGCACCGGTCGCCAGTCATTCACTTTGTCTATCGAATGGTGCAAAACCAGCCGGTAGCGGAGGAATTGGCGCAAGAGGTTTTTTTGCGTGTGTACCGCAGCCGGGCTAACTATGAACCGACCGCAAAGTTCACGACTTGGCTTTTCCGCATCGCCAGCCACTTGGCGTTGAATTGGATCCGCGACCGGCGCCATGAACGCGGCCAGGAGAGTCTGGATCGGGAAACACCCGACGGGATGGCTCGCCAAGTTTCGGACCGCGGAATGTCTAAAGAACACGCGATGGTCCGGGAATCAAAATTTGAAGAAATTCGGCGAGCGATTCACAGTCTGCCGGAGAAACAGAAGGCAGCCGTGTTGATGCATAAGTATGAAGAGATGGAGTATTCCCAAATCGCAGCCGTATTGGAGTGTTCGGAGTCAGCCGTAAAATCGCTGCTCTTTCGAGCGTATGAATCTTTGCGCGCCCGTCTGGCGCACATGGCATAAGGGGGAATGGGATCATGATCAACGCCAAAATGACCTGCCCGCTGCAGACCGACAATGCGGACGTGCTGCTTGACTACTGTGCCCGTTCACTCGACGCCGAGCGCAAGGCCATGCTCGAAAAGCATATGGAGATCTGTGCCGTCTGCCGCGAGATGGCCAGCGCGCAATCGCAAATCTGGTCCGCCATGGATTCGTACGAAGCCGAAGCGATCTCAGCGGATTTCGACCGCAAGCTGTATGCCCGCATCGAAGAGATGGAGCGCGTCCCGGCGTGGGAACGGTTCTGGGCTCCGGTGCGGGAATACCTCCAGGGCCAGCCGGCCTGGAAACCCGTTCTCTCCGTCGCCGCCGCATCGGCCGTTTTTCTGGTTGTGATCGCCGTCCGCACGGGCGTCGAGCAACCCATGATCGAGCCAAACGTCAACATTATTGATGTCCGCGATGTCGAACAAGCCGAACGTGCATTGGAAGACCTGGAAATGCTGCGCCAGTTCGACCCATTAGTCCCCGCCGATAGCACCGGAGCCAACGCCCAGAAAGAAGTGCTGTGATGCGCTTGTTTTTTGGCTTAGCCCTAGCTGTGTTTCTGAGCGCTACCGCCTTCGCCGACCCTCAACCCGCGCTAAAGCGCAAGGGTCCGGGATTCGTGAAGAGAGGTCCCGGCGGGCTCGCGCCTGACGCCGTTGACCGGTTCAGCCGACTTACCCCCTCAGAACGCCGCGAGGCGCTCGGCAAGTTGCCGCCAGAACGGCGCAAGATGATGGAGCGCCGTTTGGAAGAGTGGGCGAACACGCCCCCGGAAGAACGCCGGCGGCTTGGCGGATCATATGCCCGTTTCCAGGAGATGACCCCGGAAAAGCAGCAGGAAGTCCGGCAGTTGTTTCGCCGCTTTAGTGAAACCTTCGAGCCGGACCGGCGGCCAAAGGCCCAGAACGCCATTCGTTTATTGAAAAAGGCCGATCCTGAGGAACGCAAGGGGGTTCTGGGTTCGCGACCGTTTCAAAAGAACTTTAGCGAAGATGAGCGCAAGTTGATCGAGCAGATGGCGAACGAGTTGCCCGATCGCAATTAGTTTACTGGCCCGCCTTCACCGTCAGGAATAACTTCTGCGCGATGGCTTCCCCACCTTGGGTGACAGATAACGGCTGATCGCCGCTGGCTGCGTTGGCTGGCACTTCAATGTTGAATTGATAGACGCCCACCAGGCCCGGCGCCAGTCCGGCGTAGCTGACTTTGGCTTCCGCCTCGCCGATCTTCACCGTCACCGGACTTGTCAACGCCGTCGCTCCCGCCGCGATCCGGCCAGCCAGCGCCGGTGAATTCGGCGTAATCGGACCGAAGCCCGTTCCGTAAAGCGTCAATGTCTCGCCGGGCACTGCGGGTGCCGCGTCGACATCCGGAATATTCCCGCCGCTTACAAACTTGCCTGTCGCCGCGTGCTGCGCCGCAACGTATTGCACGTCACCCACTTTGAACGACGCCGGCGCCAGCAACCCGCCCGCGTACTCGCGAATCGCGATGTTTGCGGCCCCGCCGGCCAAGCCGTTGAACGTCACCACCACCGGCACCGCGTCGCCTGCCGGAATGCCCTCCGGCACCTGTACATTGATCTGCCCGGGGCTCACAAAGTTGATATAAGCCCGCGTACCATTCACCGTAACCTGGACCTGATCCAGCGTAATCGGCGCGATGTTGCCGCTGAAGTCTGTGCCGGCCCAACCGCGAGTCGTTCCCGCCAGGCCCGCGCCATAAATCTCAATATACGATCCGGCAACCGCTCGAGTGCCGCCGCCGAAGGCGCTCGCCCCGACAATGCCGTTCGAACTGATCGAGGGCGGGGGGTCCAGCGAGGTCACGGACTGAATCACGATGATGTTCGACGCCGACACGCTTCCGCCGCGCCAATTGAACAACGGCATCGCATCAAAGGGAGACTGGAAAATCCCGCTCGGCACGGGTTGCGAAGCGATGCGGTCCACCACCGCCTGGCTCGCCGCGTTCGCCACCCGCCCGAACACCGTGAACCCGCCATTCTGGTTGTTCAAATTCGCCGAGTTATCGCCGAGATTAAAGAAAAACTGGTTCGTAGCACTGTTAGGATTGGTCCCCAATTTAGCCATAGCCACGGTTCCGCGCGTGTTTGAAATGTTGAATTCATTGCGGACCGGGGGGTCTTGCGGAATCTCCACGAAGTTATTGCCGGAAAGAGTGAACCCTCCGGTCTGGATGATGAACCCGGGCACGGACCGATGGAAAATGGTGTTGTTGAAAGCGCCTTTGTCCTTGTACTTCAGAAAGTTCGCCACCGTCAACGGCGCCACGCCCGGCAACAGCGTGACATCAATGTCACCCAGATTCGTCTTCATCCGAACCGTCGGATCGGGAACCTGCCCAGCCAACGAGGCCGCGATCAAAATAGAAATGTCCAATAAGCGAGTACTCATTTTCCTTAAGTTTATCGCGCCCCGCCGAAGTGCGTACAATCGGAAACGATGCAGATGTATCGCGGCATCGTCGCGGCCTTATTGGCGGTGTTGCTCGTCACCGCGCAACCGGGCCGCCACGAGCGCCGTTGGGCCATGTACGAGCGCGAAATGCAAGATCCCGCCGACGATCCGCCCGACGCCTGGGACGAAACTGAATTCGCTTTCGCCCGTCTTCGCTATCGCTCCGACCGCGATGGCGGGGACGGGGGCTTTCGCTTCCGCTCCCGTTCCCGCTGGGGCATCGACGCCAACAAATCCGACCGCCAGTTCCTCGCCGGCCTGCGCCGCCTGACGCGCGTCAACGCCCGCTCGGTCGAACAAATCATCGACATCGATAGCGACGAAATCTTCAACTGGCCATGGCTCTACGCCGTCGGCATCGGCGATTGGAGACTCACCGCTGAGCAAGCCCAACGCATGCGCCAATACTTCGACCGCGGCGGCTTCTTCGTGGTCGACGACTTTCACAACGAATACGAATGGGCCAGCTTTATGGCCGGCATGCATCAGATCTACCCCGATTGCCAAGCCGTCGAATTGCAGGACAAGGACTCTATCCTTCACACCGTCTTCGACCTCAAGGAACGCTTTCGCGTCCCTGGCTTGAACGTCGTCGATGGCGATCAGATCGAACGCGGCGGCATCGAGCCTCACTTCCGCGCCATCCTCGACGACAAAGGCCGCGTCATCGTCGGCATCTTTTTTAATATGGATTTGGGCGACGCCTGGGAGTGGGCCGACATCCCCGAATACCCCGAAAAATACGCCTCCCTCGCCTTCCGCCTCGGCGTCAATTACGTCGTCTATTCTATGACACACTGATTTATGGTCACCCGCCGCGCACTACTCGCCTCCCTTCCCTTGTTCGCTCAGGAAAAGACCGGCAAAGCCACCGTTGACCGCTGGATGAAAGAGCTCTCCAACTGGGGCCGCTGGGGCAAGGACGATCAACTCGGCGCCGTCAATCTCATCACCGCCGCCAAGCGCAAACAGGCCGCCGCGTTAGTCCGCGAAGGAGTGTCCGTTTCCCTTTCGCGCGACACCGAAAAGGAGAAGGCCGAAGACAATCCGCGCCCCTTCACACAGGAAATGAACAACACGGGCGGCAATCCCGCAGGGGGCCAGTTCGCCGTCGACACCTACTCCGTCCTCTATCACGGATATGCCCATACCCATATGGATTCGCTCTGCCACATGTTTTATGAGGGCATGATGTACAACGGCTTCTCGCAGGAGGAAGTGGGTGCCGAAGGCGCGAAGAAACTCGCCATCAACGCCTTTAAGAATGGCATTCTCTCGCGCGGAATTTTACTCGACATTCCCGCGCTTAAAGGTGTTCCCTATCTCGAACCCGGCGCGCCCATCTACCCGGAAGATCTCGACGCCTGGGAGCAAAAAGCCGGCTTGAAAGTAACTGCTGGCGACATCGTTTTCGTTCGCACCGGGCGCTGGGCGCGCCGCGCGGCCCTTGGACCCTGGAACGTGGCGCTGCGCGCAGCCGGCCTCCACGCATCATGCGCGCCGTGGCTCCGAAAGCGCGATGTGGCCATGGTTGGCAGCGACGCCGGCAGCGACGTCATGCCGTCCCGCGTGGAAGGCGTGCGCCAACCAATTCATCAGCTTCTCCTCGTCGCGATGGGCACGCCCATCTTCGACAACTGCGATCTGGAAGCAATCAGCGACGCCGCCGCCTCGCGCAAACGCTGGGCCTTCATGCTCTCCGCCGCGCCCATCTCCGTTAAGGGCGGCACCGGTTCTCCACTCAATCCCATTGCCACGTTTTAGAGTTCATCCCGCAGTAACCGCGCCAGCCGCTGCTGAAGCATCGCCTTCGGCGCGCGCGCATCGGCCATCAAGTTTCGCAACTCAAACGGATCGTCGCGCAGATCGTAGATCTCATCGGCCCCGTCCATGTCCGCATAGTGAATGTACTTCCAGCGTTCCGTCCGCACCGCCCGATAGCCCATCTTGCGCATGCGCGGAAATACAGTGTCGGAGAAATACTCGATCAATACGGCGTCCCGCTTCGGCGCCTTCGGCGCGGGTACCCCGGCCCAACCCAAACACATCGTAAATAGATCGGTCGACATCGTCATTGAGAGCACCTTCGTCCGGGCCTTGTAGGCGAGCGGATAGCGAACCAGCAGAGGAATGCGAATGGTCTCTTCATAAGCCAGCCGCCGCTCCGGACTCAGGCAGTGCTCGCCATAAAAGTACCCGTGATCGGAGGTGAAGACGATGGCAGTGTTGTCCAACGCCCCCATCCGCTCCAAAGTCTCGACAATACGCCCCAGCCCTTCATCAATCGCCTTCGTCATTCTCATGCGGTTCAAGATCGTCGCGTCATCGGTCGCCGTGGCCGCCGACAATGGCGGCACGCCGGGAATGATCTGCATCAACGCCGGCTTGTCCCGCGGGACTACTTTGTAGTTCCCCCGCCGCGGCGGCGTCATGCCCGCATACAAATCCTTGTGCCGTTCGGCGACTTTGAAATCGCCGGCCTCTCCGGAACCGGTTGTCTGGCCATCGGGGCCCTGCACGATATTGGGATGAATCGCCTTGTGAGAAAGATACAGACAGAATGGCTTCGACCGCTTTTGTTCAATAAACGAAACGGCATGGTCCGTCAGAATATCGGTGATGTAGCCCGAAGTCTTCACGGCCCTGCCATTCACGTTTAGCGGCGGATCATTCGATTCTCCCTGCCCCGGAAACGACACCCAATGATCGAAACCGGGCCGCGGCGAGTCATCCACACCCATGTGCCACTTACCCAGGAACGCGGTCTCATAGCCATTGTTATGCAACAACCGCGGCCATGTTACTAACGCATGGCTCCGCGCCGAGCGATCCGTGTTATCCACAATCCCGTGCCGATGCGCATACTGCCCCGTCAGAAAGCTTGCCCGGCTGGGCGAACAAAGCGGCGTTGCCGCAAAGGCATTCGCGAACAGCGCCCCTTCCCGCGCCAATCGATCCGCGTGAGGCGTTTGCGCAAACGGATGGCCTGTACAGCCCAGTTCGTCAAATCGCAAATCGTCCACTAGAACGAATACGATGTTCGGGCGCGGCAACGGCGCGGCCGCCATGGCGAGACTTAGGAATTGACGGCGTAACATAGTCCTTACCTGAAATTCTCGATTAGCATCAAGTCCGCGCCGATTCGCGGCGAATGGCCGAACAGGATCGTCTTCCGGTCAGGCGAACCCGTTAGGTACCAGCCGATCGACCCTTCCAACGGCTCCAATGGTCACCTTCATCGGTGGTAGCCGGTCCTGCGACTTCCACTACCAACCCGCCCCTGCTACCGACAAGATTAGCACCCCCGCAGCCAGCCACCTCGGCCACGGCTCCGGTGTGGGCTCCGCTTCCACCGCCACCAACAACGCCGCCCGAACGTCCCTCATCGTCTGAAACCGGCGGTCCAACTCCTTGTACAGGTACCGTGCAACTACGCCAGCCGATTTCGCCGGTACACCACCCATGTCAACCGGATCCCGCATCACCGCCGCCATCGTCGCCGCCGGCGAATCTTTCCGAAAAGCCTGCCGCCCGTTCAACATCTCGTACAGTACCGCACCGAAACTGAAGATATCGCTCCGCGCATCCAGCAAACGCCCCGCCGCCTGTTCCCGCGACATATACGATACCGTCCCCAGAATCGCCCCCGTAGCTGTCCGCATGCCGGTCACCGTCGAGTCGTCGTCTGTCCGTTCCAACAGTTTGGCCGGCCCGAAATCGAGAATTTTCACCAGTCCGTCCATCGTCACGATTACGTTGGCCGGCTTCAAATCCCTATGAATAATTTTTCTCCCATGCGCCTTGGCCAAGCCATCGGCCAACTGCAGCGCAATCCGCAACGCCTCGCCTTCGTCCATCCCGCCGCGCGGGATCAACGCCGCAAGCGTCTTTCCCCCCACTAACTCCATCGCTATGAGATCCACGCCGTCCTCAGAGCCGATCTCATGAATCGTTACGATATTCGGATGCTGTCGCGACGAGGCCGCCTTAGCTTCGCGAATGAAGCGCGCCTTGCGCTCCGGGATGCAAGTCATTAAAGGAGGCAGCACTTTCACCGCCACCCTGCGCCCAACGTGGAGCCCGTCATTGTTGGTTAATCATGCCATACGGCATACTGGGACCATGCCGCGAGCTTGGTATTAGCGGCGGCGCCGATCAACAAGCCGCACGTTCCGGCGCGCCCAACACATCCAGAACTTGCATTACGGTCTCCTCGACATCCATCCCCAGCGTTACCCGGCCGGTGAAGCGTTGCTGCTTCTTCTGCGGCAACGGATGGAATTGGCTGGCGAGCGAATCGCGAAGCAGCCGTTCCAGCCCCAGCGGCCGGAAGTATCCGGCCCCGCCTGTGACCTCAATGGCCATACTCGCGGTGGCGATCGCCGCTTGCCCGAGAAGCGTTTTGCGGATAAGAACGGCGCTCGTGTTTTCGAGCGACGGCGTGAAATCGAGATCCTTCGCCAACCGGACCATGCTTTCAAAAGCGGTCTGAGCCGCCGTAAGTTCGTTTTCCATCTCCCCGGCGAGGATGGCCGTTAACTCGTCCCGGCGGCGGCGGGCCCCCTCGCGAGCGATTTTTGCGCTGGCCTCCGCCGCGCCCACGTGGGCCGCGCCAATCAGCGGCATTGCCACACCCAACACCAAGTTCCACACCGCGTGGAACGCCCCCATTGTCCGCCGCAAGCTGACGGCGTCCGCGGGCACGAAGGCATTGTCCAGAATGACTGTGTGGGATCCCGTACCGCGCATTCCCATCGCCTTCCAGTCGTCCCCGATCCGAACGCCCTCCGAACGCAAAGACAAAAGGAAGTGCAATACCTGCCAGCCCTCGTTGGGATCCAGGTAACGGCCGCTGGTAATTAACAGATCGCCGGCCGGACTGCCGCTCGCGAAGCGTTTACGGGCCGAAAACCGGAATCCTCCGTCACACAATTCCAGCGTGCCATTTGAGGTCAGCCAGTCCGTCGCGCCCGTGCTGACTAACACCAACTCGCCCTCCGCCACCCGGCGCAACAGTTTCTCTCCCGGATTGCCGTTATGGTAATTCCACGACGCGGCGGCCACCAGATGTTGATGCATTGAAAACGCCAGCGCCGTGGAAGCGCAATGATGCGCAATCTCGCGAATAAACTGGCACATCCCGCTGTGGGGGAGCCCTACCGGGGGAATGATGCCATCCACCGGTTGCGCCGGCGAGACTAACATCGGCGCCACTGCATTCGTGCCTTACACCGCCGGCTACTTCTTCTATAAGGCCCGCCGGAACAACTAACAAACCTATAATAGGCCCATGCCGCGAGGTTGGCGCGCCATTCTCGTGTCCTCACTATTTCTTTGGCCGCAATCCGCGCCGCCTGAAGAACGATCCGAATTCCGCTTCGTCCGCATGGAGTACAAGGATCTTAACTTCACGCGGCGCGGCCGCGGCTGGTGGCGGCAGGATTGGCCCGAGGCCGAAATTCACTTCAAGCAAGGCCTCGCCCGCCTCACTCGCATCCACACCGGCGACGGCCATCACCTGCCGCTCACCGATGACCGCATCTTCGACTTCCCCTGGATCTACGCCACGCAAGTCGGCTACTGGGATCTCAGCGACAGTGAAACCACGCGCCTTCGCCAATACCTCGAACGCGGCGGCTTCCTGGTCGTCGACGACTTCTACGGCCCAAACGAATTCGAGGTCTTCCGCCAAACAATGGAAACGGTAGTCCTCGATCAACCCATTCTCGACATCGATAACTCCGACCCCATCTGGCACGTCCTTTATGAAATCAACGAGCGATTTTTTATCGCCGGCCTGCGCCATTTAGGAATCGGCCGAGGGGACTTCGGCATGCAGACTCCCGTCGGCCCGCCCCAATGGCAGGGCATCCGCGATGCGCAAGGCCGCATTGTCGTCGCCGTCAATTTCAACATGGACGTCGGCGACGCCTGGGAGCACGCCGACCTGGCCGCATACCCCGAAGCCATGACGGGCCTCGCCTATCGGCTGGGCATCAACTACATTGTTTATTCCATGACCCACTGAGAATCTGATATACACATAACGAATGAAACGCCGCGATCTCCTCAAATCCCTCGCCGCCGCCACGCTGGCCGGCAGCCAATACGCCGAAGCCGCGCTGCCCAAGATCAAGATTACCCGCGTCCGAATCTATGAACCACCCAACCTGAATCCGAACTTCAACCAAAGCAATATGGTGGTCACCGTGGAGACTGACGCCGGCATTACCGGCATCGGCGAAGGCGGCGTTACCGATACGCTCAAACAATGCGCCGGCACGCTAATCGGCAAGAACCCCTTCAAAATCGAGGCTATCTGGCAGGAGATGTACATCGCCTGGTTTTATCCGCCCGGACGCGAGAAGATTCACGCTCTCGGGGCCATGGACCTCGCCCTGTGGGACATCAAGGGCAAGGCCCTGAAACTGCCCGTCCATGAACTCCTCGGCGGCGCCGTCAGGGACCATCTGGAATGCTATGCCACCGGCGGCGCCCGTCCCGCAAATACCAATCCGAATGAACGTCTCAGCCTCCGCGAGCGCGCCCGTTCCACCATGGAAGCCGGCTATCGCGCCTTCCGCATGGGCGCCGGCGACACGCAATCCGGCGGCGTTTTCAACACCCACGAACGGGTTCGCAAAGTCGCGGTCGATTGCAAAGAAGCCCGCGAAGGCGTCGGCAAAGACGGCGACTGGTGCATCGATTTCCATCAGCGTTTCGACTACTCCGACGCCGTTCGCGCCTGCAAACTCATTGAGGATTTCGAGCCCTACTTCGTCGAAGATCCTACCCGCGACGAACACGCCGCGCAGGATCTCCCCAAGCTCCGCCAAATGACCCACGTCCCCTTAACGCACGGCGAAGAATGGGGCCAGCGTTACGACTTCCACAAGCTCGTCGAGAACCACGACATCGACTACATTCGCGCCACGCTGCCCAATGTGGGCGGCATCACGGAGATGATGAAGATCGCGGCGATCTGCGAAACGCACGCCGTCGGCATTGTCCCCCACTTCACCGGCCCCATCGCAACGGCGGCGCTGGTCAATTGCCTCGGCACCTTCCCCGGCCCCGTGATTATGGAGTACAACTACGGCGGCCGCCCGCTGTCGCATCTCCCCGAATGCCTCGATTTCAAGAACGGAAAGGCGTTGATGAATGACCGGCCTGGCTTGGGCGTCACCGTGGACTTGACTAAATGCAAGTTACTCGGTGAAATCACAACGGAAGGGCGCAAGAACGTCTTCCTTCGGCCTGACGGGTCGTTGACGCACTGGTAGCCAAGCGATCGGATCAGTTCGTCGTACTCGGTGTGTGTTCCGATCCAGAACCACAAAATGGCATCCGGTGCATCCACGCCTAATGCTCAATTATGAATGCCGAACCGGGCGAATCCTCGATCCGGGGTCCTTCTGGTCTGCACGGGCAATTCCCTGTAAGCGGCCCGTCGCCCGTGATACTGAAAGTGACATCGTCACTTGCGCCCGTGTGCCGCCCTGACGTCCGTTGCTTGCGCCGCCGGTGCCCACCCGTAAGTGACGTTCGGGCTCAGCCCGTAATGCGCTGTCTCTCGATCACCGTCCCCACCGTCGCATTCTCAGTCGTCGGCAACGCCCCCGCCGCGGTCACTTCCACCGGCTCGCTTACTTGTCCCACGTCCATCGTGAAGACGACGCGGGCCGTCTGCGGAACCTGCAGTTCGATGCCGCTCCTCTTCGCGGTCTTCAAGCCCGCCTTCACTTCGTACGGCGCCGGATTCAACGCCGGCACAGTGTAAAGTCCATCGTCGTTGGTCGTTACCGACCGGACGATATTCGTCTCCGTGTTTCGGATCGACAGCGCTGCGCCGGGTATTGAAGCTCCTGTCGAATCCTTCACCTCCCCGGTGACTGTTCCATATTTTTGACAGGATAGTGTAGTGTTTCCAACCAAACTGGCTGCGATCAGCGTTATCCCTATTCGATAGGCGGACATGGCCGGCGAATCTATTACAATCGACTGCGCGAAACAATCGATGTTAGCCTTTATTGATCGGATGAACAACGCAGCCAAAATCCGCGATCTGGAGCAGGCGGTACAGATGGGCGCCGTTGAAACCGTCATCGCCGCCTTCGCCGATCAGTACGGCCGCCTGATGGGCAAGCGTTTCGACGCCGATTTCTTCCTCGAAAATACCGCCATCAACGGCACCCATGCCTGCAACTATCTGCTCACCGCCGACATGGAAATGGAGCCTACGCCCGGCTACAAATTCGCCAACTGGGAACTCGGCTACGGCGACTTCCATCTCGTCCCCGATCTGAACACGCTCAAAATACTTTCCTGGCAGGAGAAAACAGCGTTCGTCCATTGCGACATTCCCGGCGTCGCCGTCGCCCCTCGCTCCATCCTCCAAAATCAACTGCAAAACGCCAAGCAACAAGGCTTCGAAGCCCTCGGCGCTTCCGAACTCGAATACTACGCCTACCGCGAGACATACAAAAAAGCCGCCAAAAAAGGCTACGAAAAACTCGAACCCATGGGGTGGTATCTGGAGGATTACAACCTCCTCCAAGGCTCGCGCCAGGAGTTCTACGCCGGCGAAGTGCGCCGCCATTTGAAAGCCACCGGTTTCGCCGTCGAAAGCTCGAAGGGCGAATGGGGCCTCGGTCAACATGAGGTTAACGTCAAGTACTCCGAAGTACTCCAAATGGCCGACAATCATGCGCTCCTTAAACAGTGCATGAAGGAAATCGCCGGGCAGAAAGGCATCAGCGTCACCTTTATGGCGAAGCCCCATCACGGCCAGGCCGGCTCCAGTTGCCATCTCCACCTGAGCCTGCGCAAAGACGGCAGAAACATCTTCGATAGCGAACCGGACGAGTTCCGCTGGTTCCTCGGCGGTTGGATGGCCCATGCCGCCGAAATGATGGTCTTCTATGCCCCCACGGTCAACTCCTACAAACGCTTCGAAGACATGTCCTGGGCCCCCACCAGAATCGCCTGGAGCCGTGACAATCGCACGGCCGGATTTCGCGTCGTCGGCCATGGCCAAAGTCTCCGCATCGAATGCCGCATTCCCGGCGCTGACGCCAATCCCTACCTGGCATTCGCCGCCGCCATCGCCTCCGGCCTCGACGGCATCCAAAACAAAATCGAACCGCCGCCCATTTTCGAAGGCGATGTCTACGCCGCCCGCACGCTCCCCCGTGTGCCGTACACGCTCGAACACGCCGTTGAGCTCTTCGAAAACAGCGGCTTCGCCAAAGCGCAATTCGGCCCCGGCGTGGTCGAACATTACGCGCATTTCTATCGAAACGAACAGAAGGCCTTTGAACGCGTCGTGACCGATTGGGAACGCCGCCGTTACTTCGAACGAATCTAGACTCCATGCGATTACAAAACAAAGTTGCTCTCATCACCGGAGCCGGTGGCGGCATCGGCAAGGAAACCGCCCTGCTCTTCGCCGCCGAAGGCGCCAGCGTCGTCGCTGTCGATTACAACGCGGCGCCTAATGAAGAAGTCGCCTCCGCCATCAACGCCTCCGGCGGCAGCGCCATCGCCATTACAGCCGACGTCTCCAAAGCCGCGGATTGCGAGGCCATGGTCAAAGCCGCCGAAGGTACGTACGGCAAATTGAACATCATCTTCAACAACGCCGGAATCTCCCACGCCGACGATGACGACGCCATCTCGACATCCGAAGAAGTCTGGGATCTGACATTCCAGATCAATGTCAAGGGCGTCTTCCTCGGCTGCAAGTACGGCATTCCCGCCCTTCGCCGCGCCGGCGGCGGGTCCATCATTAACACCGCCTCCTTCGTCGCCATTCTCGGCGCCGCCACGCCCCAACTCGCCTACACCGCCAGCAAAGGCGCCGTGCTCTCGATGTCCCGCGAACTCTCCGCTATCCACGCCCGTGAAGGCATCCGCGTAAACGCCCTCTGTCCCGGACCGCTCTACACTGAACTGCTCATGAAGTACCTCAACACAGAGGAAAAACGCCAGCGCCGCTTGGTCCACATCCCCATGGGCCGCTTCGGCCAAGCCAAGGAAATCGCCTACGCCGCGCTTTATCTCGCCAGCGATGAATCCAGCTTCGTAACCGGCAGCGAGTTCCTCGTCGATGGCGGCATCACCGCCGCCTACACCACACCGCTATGATTTCCCCCATCGACGGCAGCATCTACGCGGAGCGCCCCCAAGCCACCGGCGAGCAGATCGATCAACTCCTCACCAAAGCCGCCGCCGCGCAGAAGCTTTGGGCCCAAACCCCGCTCAATGATCGACGCGCTATCGTCGTCCGCTTTATCGACACGATGAACGCCAACGCCGAAAAAATCGGCGAGGAACTCACTTGGCAAATGGGCCGCCCCATCCGTTATACGCCCAACGAAATTCGCTGCGGATTCACGGATCGCGCACGCTTCGCCGTTGACGCCGCCCCCGGCGCTCTGGCCGATATTGCCGTCGCTCCCATGGCTGAGTTCAACCGCTTCATTCGCAAAGAACCGGTTGGCATCGTCCTCACCATCGCCCCCTGGAACTATCCGTATCTGGCCGCCGTCAATTCCGTCGTCCCCGCCATCCTCGCCGGCAACGCGGTCATCCTGAAGCACTCCTCCCAAACGCCCCTCTGCGCGGAGCGCATCGCGGAAGGGTTTGAAGAGGCCGGCCTCCCCGATGGCGTCTTCAACGTACTTCACGCCAGCCACGCCGACGTCGAAAAGATCGTGGGTTCCGGGCGCATCGGCTTCGTATCGTTCACCGGCTCGGTCGCCGGCGGCCGCCAAATTCAAGCCGCCGCCAATGGTGTTTTTATCGGTATGAATTTGGAACTCGGCGGCAAGGATCCGGCCTTTGTACGGGAAGATGCCAACATCGCCGGCGCCATCGAAAACCTCGTCGATGGCGCCATGTTCAACTCCGGTCAATGCTGCTGCGGCATTGAGCGGATTTACGTCCACCGTACCGTCTACGACGAATTTGTCAATGGCGCCATCGCCCTCACCCGCGCCTACAAACTCGACAATCCGCTGGACCCGGCAACCACGCTCGGACCCATGGTAAAAACCAGCGCCGCCGAGTTCGTCCGCGCTCAAATCAACGAGGCTATTTCCCAAGGCGCGAAAGCGAATATCGATCCCCATGAGTTCCGCCGCGACGCTCCTGGTACGCCCTATCTCGCCCCCCAAATCCTAACGAATGTGAATCATCAAATGCGGGTGATGATGGAAGAAACCTTCGGACCCGTCGTCGGCATTATGCCAGTCGATTCCGACGATGAGGCCATTCGCCTGATGAACGACAGCCCCTACGGCCTCACCGCCGGCGTCTGGACCTCGGACGAGGCGGCGGCGCTGCGCATCGGCGCTCAGATTGAAACCGGAACCCTCTTCATGAACCGCTGCGACTACCTCGACCCCGCCCTCGCGTGGACCGGCGTCAAGGACACTGGCCGCGGATGTTCCCTCAGCGTCCTCGGATTCGACGCCCTCACCCGGCCGAAGTCCTACCACCTCCGTGCGATATGAAGATCGGCCTACTCGATTGCGACCCGGGCCGCGGTTTCGAAGCCATGTTCGCCAACTGGCTGCAAGCGGACTGGACAGTCTACGACCTTCGCCAAGGCCAGGCTCCGCAAGACCTGAAAGAGTGCGACGCTTACGTCGCCACCGGATCCAAGGCCAGCGTCTACGATGATGAGCCCTGGATCCACGGCTTTGCCGAACTAACCCGAAAAATCCACGCCAGCCGAAAACCGTATCTCGGCGTCTGTTTCGGGCATCAGATGATGGGCCACGCCCTCGGCGGCCGCGTTGCCAAAAGCCCCAATGGCTGGGGCATCGGCGTCCATAAATTCACCATTCATGAAACTGCGGGATGGATGGATCCCCCAGCCGGCGAGATCAACTTGTTAATGAGCTGCCAGGACCAGGTCCTCGACCTTCCGCCAGGATCGAAAGTCATCGCCGGCAATGAACACTGCCCCGTCGGCATTTTCCAGATTGGCAATATGTTGGGCATCCAGGGCCACCCCGAATTCACGCCAGCGTACGCCGAATCGCTGCTCAAACTCCGCCGCGTATCCATCGGCGCTACACGGACAGACGCCGCTCTCGCCACGCTCAACCACCCGCTCGACGGCCCGCTCCTCGCCGCCTGGGCCATGACATTTCTGCAATTGCGATGAGCATCCAGACACTCGAGTTCCAATCCCCAGCCGTACCGGTTGTGCTGCTCGCCCCGACCCTTCTCGCGCGTAATCCGGTGAAGCTGCACCCCGCCAATCCTCACTATTTCTCGTATCACGGCAAGGCCATCGTCCTCATCACTTCCCGCGAGCATCATGCGTATCAGGTGAACGATCCAGCCGGGAAGCGCGCCGAGAGTACCGGGTTCAAGGGGTATCTGCGAAGCCTTGCGAAGTTCCTCGCCGGGTTCGATCTTGCGCGCATGAGGCGCGACGCGGCGCTAGTCTTATCGGGACTGAATAGGGTGGCGAGCCACGTCTCCGCCATCGCCGAACCGGGGCGGCAATATGCGATCTACATCCATCACAGTTCGTCCGACCCGCAAGTGCGCTCCTATAAGGCTTCCGAAACGGCCCGGCGAACTACGCTTTCATTGAGCCTGCCAGCCGGCAGATACAAATCGGAATGGCTGCGTCCCGGCGATCCGCAAAATCTTGGAATGGAGACCATCGGTCACAAAGGGGGAACGATGCGGCTGCGGGAATCGCCTGAATATACGGCCGACATCGCGTTGCGAATCATGCGAACCGGAAGTTAGATCGCCCTTAGTTTAGTTTGGCGGGTGTCAACCACAAAACCGCCCAATATGCTAACGTGAAAAGTTGCGCGGGTCGGCGTTAAAACAAGCCACCGCCGGAGGATTACATGGAAGCTTTAGGAATGGTTGAAACCAAGGGTCTCATCGGCGCGATCGAAGCGGCCGACGCTATGGTCAAAACCGCCAACGTCACCCTCACGGGCAAGGAGTACATCGGCGCCGGTTACGTCACCGTCACCGTTCGCGGCGACGTCGGCGCCGTGAAAGCGGCCACCGACGCGGGCGCAGCAGCCGCGCGGCGTGTCGGCGAACTGGTCGCCGTCCACGTCATCCCCAATCCCCACTCGGAAACTGAAAAAATCCTCCCCGGCGCCAACAAGAAGTAGCCGCTCTCAGAAGCAGGCAGCGCTATGTTGCAGGATCCGGATCTGATCTCCTTACAGGAGGTCCGCACGAAAGTCGAGAAAGCCTGGGCCGCCGCCCAGCGCTTCCGCACGTTCTCGCAGGAGCAGGTTGACGCTGTCGTTGAGCGCATGGCCGAAGCCGCTCGCGGTCACGCCGAGCGGCTTGCCAAAATGGCCGTCGAAGAAACCGGCTACGGCAACGCCAAGGACAAAATCGCCAAGAACATGCTCGCCGCCGAGCGCCTTCCCGCCGAACTTCGGGGCATGAAAACCGTCGGCGTTCTCCGCGAACGAACCGATGAAAAAATTACCGAAATCGCCGTCCCCGTTGGCGTCGTCGCCGCCATACTGCCCACGACAAACCCCACCTCCACCGCCATCTACAAGACTCTCATCGCCCTCAAAGCCGGCAACGCCATCGTCCTCAGTCCCCACCCGCGCGCCAAAGGCTGCACCTGCGCGACCGCCGAAGTGCTATATCGTGCCGCAGTTTCCGCCGGCGCCCCCGAAGGCATCATCCAGTGCCTCACCCAACCCACGGTGGAGGCCACCAATGAGCTTATGCGCCATCCGCGCACGGCCCTGATTCTCTCCACCGGCGGCGCCGGCATTGTCAAAGCGGCATATTCCTCCGGGAAGCCCGCCTACGGCGTCGGTCCCGGCAACGTCCCCGTCCTGCTCGACACGACCGCCGATATCAATGCCGCCGTTCGCGGCATCCTTGCCGGCAAGTCCTTCGATAACGGCACTCTCTGCTCCTCCGAACAGACGCTCGTTGCCGAAACAACAATCAGGCAAAATGTTCTAAACGCCCTGGCCGCCAACGGGGCCTTTATCTGCGATCAAGCCAAAGCCGCCGCCCTCGCCAAAGTGCTATTCACGCGCGGCACGGCGGTAAATCCTGAAATGGTCGGCCACGCCGCCACCGAAATCGCCGCCAAAGCCGGTTTCGAAGTGCCTCCGCAAACCCGCGTCCTCGCCGCCGAAATCCTGGGAATCGGTAAGGATCATCCGCTCTCCGCTGAGAAGCTCTCGCCCGTTCTCGCCGTTCATTTCGTCGAGAATTTCGACGCCGCCCTCAACGCCTGCGAAGCCGTTCTTCGCTTCAATGGCCTCGGCCACACCTGCGGCATTTACACGACCGACGACGCCAAGGCCCGCCAATACGCCATGCGCATGCCCGCCTATAGGGTCCTCGCCAACACCCCCACGCCGCAAGGCTCGGTGGGCATTACGACCGGCCTCTTCCCCGCGATGACGCTAGGCTGCGGCGCCGTCGCCGGCAACGCTACCGGCGATAACATCACGCCCTTCCACTTACTCAACATCAAGCGCCTCGCCTGGGCCATTCGCCCCTGGTCGAATTCAGAAGTGACAACCGTCATGACTCAATCAACCGGTCCCGTTTCCAAAGCCCGTATCGCCTCCGCCGTCGACCGCTACCTATCCGGCGCAGCCCCCGCGCCGCCCTCCAACGTCGCTGGCATCGTCGACAAGTTTCTGGAAAGTAAGGGAATCATTCAGACCTGCGAGCCCTGTTCCGCCCCAAACCGTACGTCCGAACCGTTGAAAGCCGAAGCTCCCAAACCAGTCGTCATCACCGATTTTGTGTGCGAAGATGATGTCCGTCAGGCCATTCGAAACAGCAATAAGATATTCATCGGAGCCAAGACCATCGTTACGCCCTCGGCCCGCGAACTCGCCAACGCTCAACGCGAAGAAATTCTCGTACTGACCAAGCAATAGAAAGACCCCCATGCCAACCGATCTCGACAAACTCAAAACGCAACTCCCGCCCGAACTCGAGAGCCGCGGTTTCGTCGTCTTTCACGGTCTCGCCCGCGCCGACGACGAGTCCGGCGTCGTAATGTGGGACGCCGCCCAGCGGCCCGATTACTTCGAGTTCCTCGACTGCGCCGGTAAGCTGGGCATAAAGGTAATTGTTCTCAACACCAGGCCATTTGAAAAGGCCGCCATTGAAGATTTGCAGGACGAACTCGAAGCCCTGGACTTCCCTCCTTCCGAACGCCGCGACCTCGAACGCCGGCTGAAGTCGCTCAAGCCCTACACCGGTTTCACGGCCAATTTGGAGATGTCCTTCGACTACAACGGCGCCATCTACGTCTACGAAGTCCGCAGCGAATTCATGAACGAATTCCTGAGCATTATGAGCGAAGTGGACGTCGGTATCTTCCCCGGAGATCGATTCGAAGACGACGATCCCGACGCCCCTCCCGGCGGCGGTTTTTTCTCCCGCAATTAACCCCATGTCCCTGAAACCAGCGCGCTGGCTGATTCCCGATCCGCCGCCCGTCGAACTGGCCGCCTTCGCCGACGCCGCCAGTATCACGATGCCCATCGCACGCATTTTTTGGAAGCGCGAAATTCGCGACGCCGCCGCGGCTCAGCACTTCCTCCACCCAAAGATCGAAGACCTCCACAGCCCGTTCGAACTAGCCGACATGGACCGGGCCTGCCGGCGTTTAGCTGAAGCCATTCGCGCCAGGGAAAAGGTCCTGCTCTACGGCGATTACGACGTCGACGGCACCAGCGCCATCGTCATTCTTCACACCGCCCTCCGCCTCGCCGGGGCGGACATTCACTACCACGTCCCCCACCGGATACGCGAAGGCTACGGCATGCGCAGTGAAGTCGTCGAGCAAGCCAAAGCCGAGGGCGTCCAATTAATAGTAAGTGTCGACACGGGCATCCGCGCCGGCGCCGTGGTCCAACACGCCAACGCCCTCGGGATTGACGTTATCGTGACCGACCACCACTTACCCGAAACGGAACTCCCGCCAGCCGTGGCTGTGTTGAACCCCAACCGCCTCGACTGCAAATACCCGGCCAAAAACCTCTGCGGCGCCGCCGTCGCCTGGAAGCTGGCTCAAGGTCTGCTTACTACACTGGAGTGGCCCGAATCCCGCCGCCAGAAGTTACTAACATCGCTGCTCAAGTTAGTAGCTATCGCCACCGTCGCCGACGTTGTCCCGCTGACCGGCGAGAACCGCATCTTGGTAAAACACGGTCTCGATGGTCTCCGCGAAAACACTAACCCCGGCCTGAAGGCTATCCTCAAAGTCGCTGGAATCAAGGAAGGCGAAACGCCATCCGCGCGTCAGGTCGGCTTTCAAATCGGGCCGCGACTGAACGCCGCCGGGCGTATGGACGATGCCCGCGACGTCATCGAGCTATTCCTGACTCAGGACGGTAGCCGCGCCACCGCCCTCGCCGAAAAGCTCGACTTACTGAACAAAGAGCGGCAGGACACCGAAGCCGCCATCCGCGAGCAGATCCTCGCCGAGTGCGCGAAAGTCATAATCACCGACGCCGACGCCGGTTTGGTCTTCTCCGCTCCCGGCTGGCATCAGGGAGTAATCGGCATCGTCGCAGGCCGTCTTGCTGAGCGCTACTGCCGTCCCGTCTTCGTGCTCAGTGAGGATCCCGAAACCGGCGAAGCCCACGGCTCCGGCCGCGGCACGGTGTTATTCCAGTTACTCGAAGCCATGGAGTCGATGCCGGAGTTGTTCACGAGGTTCGGGGGCCACCGCCAAGCCGCCGGCCTGAAGATGAAGGCAGCGCTGATCCCGGAGTTCAGAGCCCGTTTCGCCGCGTACGCCGCCGCCCGCCTGGGCCCTGAAGATCTCCGCCCCATCCACGACTGTGACGCCGCCGTCACCCTTGACGAACTCACGGATGAAACCGTCGCGGAGATCCTGGCCATGGCGCCATTCGGCAACTCCAACCCCGTGCCCCTGCTGGCGCTAAGAGACGCCCAAGTCGCCAGAACACCCGAAGTAAAGAACGAAAAACACCTCTTCATCCATCTCCGCCACAACGGCACAACCCGCTTGGCGAAGGGTTGGAGCATGGCCGCACTGGCCAACGATTATCGAGCCAACGACATAGTCGACGCCGCCGTTCTACTCGAAGAGGATACCTGGTCCAAGGCCCGCGGCGGCTCCTTCTGGGGCTTGGTGCTCAAGGACCTCCGCCCCGCTACAACCGTTCCAACTCCTCCTCCAACTGCTGCTCCCTGACTAACTCCGCATACAACCCGCCATGCGCGAGTAACTCCGCGTGTGTCCCCTGCTCCGCAATTGCGCCCCGCTCCAAGACCACAATGCGGTCCGCATGACGGATCGTTGAAACACGGTGGGAAACCAAAAGCGTCGTCCGCCCCCGCATCACCGCCGTCAGTTCCCGCAAAATCCGCTCCTCCGTCACCGTATCCACGCTCGCCAGCGCATCGTCCAGAATCAAAATCGACGGCTCTCGCAATACCGCCCGCGCAATTGCCGTCCGTTGCTTCTGTCCCCCGCTCAGTGTAATTCCCCGCTCCCCCACCACCGTGTCCAATCCCGCCGGCATCGCCGCCAAATCAGGTTCCAAACCCGCGATCCCCGCCGCCCGCGCGATCTCGTCCGGCCCCGCCTCCGGCGCCCCCAGCGCGATGTTTTCCCCCAATGTCATCGAGAACAAAAAAGTCTCCTGCGGCACCAGCGCAATCCGCCGTCGCAACGCCGCCGGATCGTACCGCCGCACATCCGCCCCGTCCACCAAAACGGTCCCGGACGTCGAGTCGAAAAGGCGCGGCACGAGGTTCACCAGCGATGTCTTCCCGCTGCCCGTGTGCCCCGCCAACGCCACCGTCTCCCCGGCGCGTATAGTCAAATCGATCCCCCGCAAAGCCTCGCCCGCCGCATATTCCAGCCGCACGCCGCGAAACTCAATCTCCCCGCGCAATGCCGCGGGCCGCAACGCATCCGCCGGAGCCGCAATCGATGGCGGGACCGCCAGCATCTCCCGGATCCGTCCCAATGACGCCGTTCCCCGCTGCATCAGGTTGATAACCCATCCCATCGCGATCATCGGCCAGATCAACATTCCCATGTAAGTCTGAAACATCACAAAGCTGCCCAGTGAGATACTTCCCTCCAACAGCCGGAATCCGCCCACCCACAATACAATCAGAAATGTAACTCCAATCATCGCGTGTAACAACGGCTCAAAAATTCCCGTCGTCCGCGCTAACTCCAGGTTGCGCTGAATATAGTCCTGATTCAGCCGCTCGAACGCCGCCAGTTCCGCCTCCGACTGCCGATAGGCCCGCAGCACCCGCATCCCGCTAATCGATTCCTGCACCCGGCTGGTGATCCCGCTGAAAACGCCCTGTATTTGCTCAAAGCGCGCATGAATCCGCTGCCCGTAGAATATGACAAGCAAACTGATCACCGGGGCCGGCGCCAGCGCCGCCAGCGTCAACGGCGCGTCCACGGAGAACATCACGATCGCCGCCAGCACCAGCGTCAATGTCGTCTCCGTCCAATACATCAGCCCCGGCCCCGCCATCATTCGCACCGCTCCCAGGTCATTCGTCGAGCGCGCCATGATATCGCCCGTCGGGAACCGCGCATAAAAGTCCCGCGATAACATCGACAAGTGTCCGTAGACATCGTTCCGCAGGTCATATTCCACGTCCCGCGAAACGCCAATCAGAATCCGCCGCATCCAGTACTGAAAGACACCCTTGACCAGCGAAACCCCTATTAATATCCCGGCAAACGCGGCCGCCATTCGCCAACCGCCGCCCGCTTCCAGGGAGTCGACGCCGCGCCGCAGCACCAACGGCACCATCACGCCCAGAAGGTCTTTTAATATAAGCGCGCCAAACCCCAACGCCAGCGCCCGCCAATGCCGCCGCAAATAAGGCCACAGGAACCGGATCGACTCGCCCATTCGCTACAATCCAATCCAGTCCGCCACCGTCTTCGCCCATTCAAAAAAGAACGTCTTCTGGTAAACCCGCTCCTTCCACCAGTGGTTCACGTCGTAATCCACGGTCGGCGCCGATGCCATTCGCACCTGCAGGTTCGGCCACACTCGGCGCAAAATCAGCCCGGCGCGCCGCGTGTGAAAGTCACTCGTCACCGCTAGCACCGAATGGCACCCCGCGGCTTGCAGACGCGGAAGTACCTCCATCGCCTCGCTTACCGTAGACCGCGCTTTATTAGGCAGCCCGGTAAATGGAACATCCGCCGCTCCGTTTTTCTTCGCGAACTGAATGGCAAGCTCATCCTCGGTGAAACCGTAATTCCCCCCTGGGCCGCTCACAAAAATCTGGGGCGCCATTCCCGCCCGATACAGTTCCGCCGCGCGCAGAATACGCTGACCGCGCGAGTCCCCGGCCAGCACGAAAATACAGTCGGACTTCACCGGTTCCTCCGCCTTCACCAGATACAATCCCAACGGATACAGCGCCGGTCGCGGATAGAAGAACAGCCCGGCGGCAATGGCGAGAGCCAAAATCAGCCAGCCAAACCTACTTTTCATCGGAAGGCTGTCGGGTATCCAAATGCCCCACGGTCTTCAGAACCTGGAACAGGCGTTCCACTTCGGCTTCATCTTCCGTCCGCAGCAATTGATACTTCGGTGCGGACAATTCCTTTTTATCCACTGGCGCCGATTGCGTCTCGCCCCAGAACTGCATCCATGGAATCCCGTCAATCAGCGCTTCCCGCGAATTCCGCCTCAGATGGCGCAGCAGCGAATTCGCCGCGTCCAGATCTCCTGGATAAATTACCAGAAGCCGCTCGTCCTTTACCAGTGTGATGAATATCGCCAACGGCGAAATCCAGCCCGTCCTATCGACACGCCGAATATCCAACCAAGGAATCGCCCGCCGCCCCACCACCAGGAACTGCTCCTGAATCTCAATCGTGGGCCGGAATGCCAATAGCATCACCGCGATCGCGCTCAGCAGGAAAAGTATCGCCCCGACCAGTGCGATGATCCATTCCGTCGCGAAAACGGCTGAAACCACCGCAAGCGCGGCGGCGACAAGTCCAGCGGTTAGGTATTGCCGGGAGGGCGTATAGCGCATCGCCTGAAACCTTCTCTCCTTAAGACTAACGCCACCGGAGCAGCAGGTCAATTCAGCTTTCGAGAGATTTGATATCCATAATGCGCAAAACTCAAAAAAGCCAGTGCCGCGGTGGCAAAAAAGAACGGAAAAGGGTCCGCCGGCCAGCGGAGAAGGACCGATCCAGCCGTCAGCAACTGCACGAACGTGGAAATCTTGCCAAAAATCGACGGCGGGAATTCCTGGAGCCGCCCCGTAAATTTAAGCGCCGCCGCCGCAAGGAGGATGCCGATGTCCCTGCCAATCACGACCCAGACCAGCCAATGGGGGATGAAATCACGCCAGCCAAGCACCAAAAACACGCTGACAAGCAGCACCTTGTCAGCGATCGGGTCGACGAATCCGCCAAATTTCGAAGTCCAACCGAATCGGCGGGCCAAAGTGCCATCAATGGTATCGGTCATCCCCGACAGGAAGAACAGAATCAGCGCGGTGTCCAGATCGCGTTCCCAGATGCGATACAAAATGACTGGGGTGGTCAGTATCCGCAATACCGTCAGTACGTTGGGGATGTGACGCACGGCAACTAGACGGCGAGCGCGCGCGCCGCCATTACCGGCTCTTCCATCGTAAACACCTCATACAGCGACGGATCCTGCATAAGACGGCTGACCAGCGCGGCATGCATTGCGTGCCCGGCACGCTCGGCAATCACGCGGCCCAGCAGCGGCCGGCCGATCAATGCCAGGTCTCCGATCAGATCCAGAATTTTGTGCCGGCAGGGTTCATCCGGAAACCGCAACCCGCCTATATTCAGTACCTTATCGGGGGTAAAGCAAACCGCGTTATCAAGCGTGGCGCCGCGGATCAAACCCATATCGCGCATGGCGTCCAACTCATGTTCAAAACCGAACGTCCGCGCTGGAGCGATCTCGGCGGCGTAGTTTTCAGGAGTCAAATCGATTTCCATCGTTTGCCGGCCAACCAAGTGGTGGGCAAAGTAGATATCGCAGTGCAGCGAGAAGTTGTCTGCCGGAAGGAGGGTGATTCGTTTGTCGCCGTGAACGTGCGTAACGGGCTTACGAACTCGAAGATAACGGCGGCGGCGCTTCTGTTGCACGATCCCCGCTTGGCGCAGCAGCGCCACGAATGGCAACCCGCTCCCGTCCAGGATCGGGACTTCCAGATTGTCGATATTAATCCAACAGTTGTCGATTCCGGAGGAATAAAGGACCGACAGCAGATGCTCAGTGGTTGAAATCAGGACTCCCTGGCGCATCAGACTAGTGGCGTATGAGACTCGCGCAACGTGCTGCCAGGAGGCGGGAAGCGGGAAATTCCGTAGGTCCGTTCGGAGGAAAACGATGCCGGTGCCGGCTGGGGCGGGCCGAATCTTGATGTTTACCGGAACGCCGTGATGCAACCCAATGCCCGATACGGAGACCGGACGGGCAACCGTCTGTTCAAAGTACAAGAGTGAACTCCTGCTTGAGTTTCCAGTGCAAGAAACATCGTAACAAATATTCCAAAAATTGTAAACGATTGATAAAGAAGAGTTTACGAAGACTTAATGTGTCTATTTTGCCACACTTTCGCGGGGAACGAATGGCGGAATTGACACGGAGGTTAGAATCGAAGGCAGTATGGCTCGCCTCTTCTTAATTGATACGTTTGGATTTATCTTCCGGGCTTTTCACGCGCGCGCGCGAATGGGGGCGCCGCCGATGCGGACATCCACCGGAGTGTCGACGGAGGCGGTGTTCATCCTCCATAACATGATCAAGAAGCTGCGGCAGACGTATGGGCCGGAGTATTTGGCGGCGGTGTACGAGAGCCTGGGGCCGTCGTTCCGGTCGGAAGAATTCGCCGATTACAAAGCGAATCGGGCGGAGACACCGCCGGAGTTGATCGAGCAGATCCCGCTGGTTAAGCGGCTTCTTGAAGCGCTGCGGATTCCGGTCCTGGAATATGAGCGGTATGAGGCCGACGACGTGATAGGAACTCTGGCGGTGCAGGCGCGCAGCGCGGGCATGGAGGCCGTCATCGTTTCCAGCGATAAGGACATGCTGCAGTTAGTGGGCGGCGGGGTAACGATGTTGAATCCGGCCAAGGACGACGCCCTGTATGACCGGGACGGCGTGAAAGAGTTCATGGGAGTCTGGCCGGAACAGATCGCGGACTTTCTGGCGCTGGTGGGAGATTCGGTGGACAACATCCCCGGCGTGCCGGGAATCGGAAAGAAGGGCGCGGCGGAGTTGTTGGAGAAATACGGATCGGTGGCGGGACTGCTGGAACATTTGGACGATTTGAAGCCGAAGCAGCGCGCGGGGATTGAAGAAGGCCGGAAGACTCTAACAATGAGTCAGCGGCTGGCGACGATCGCCACCGACGTGCCGCTGGGGGTGTCGTTGGAGGATCTATCGGCGAGGGAGCCGGACCGGGCCGCGCTGGAAGCGATTTACCGCGAGTTGGAATTCTTCACATTTTTGCGGGATCTGGGCGAGGCGCCCGATAGCACCGCGGAAGATTACGGGGCGGTAGAGGATTTGGCTGCATTCACCGCTGGCGTCGCGACGGTCGGGGTGGCCGCGTTCGATGGCTCGATTGGCGTGGCGATCCGGCCGGGCGTCGCCCGATCGTGTTCGGACGCGGCGGCAGCGCCATTTTTGGAGTCGGCGCAAGCAAAGGTAGTGCATGACTGGAAGGCGCTGCTGACGAAGTATCCGCTGCTATCCGGAGTCACTCGGGATGTTATGTTGGAGTGCTTTCTGATTACAGCGGATGGCGGGAACGCGGCGTTTGACTCGATGTGCCAAGTGTATCTGGGGAAGAAGCCCGGCGCGCGGGCGGATCAGCGCGCGGATCTGGCCCTGCGGCTAGGGGAAAAACTGGACGTGACGCCATTCGCGCCGCTATACCGGGACATGGATTTGCCATTGGTTCCGGTGCTGGCCGATATGGAGCGGACGGGCGTGCGGATCGATTCAGAGCAACTGGCGCGAATGAGTGTGCGAATGCTGGCGGAAATCGACCGGTTGACGGCCGCGATTTACGGGTTGGCCGGGCACGAGTTCAACATCAATTCGCCCCAGCAGTTAGGCAAAGTGTTGTTTGAGGAGATGGGCTTGGCGCCCGCGGGCAAGACAGGCAAAGGCAAACAGCTCTCAACGGCGGCGGATGTGTTGGAGGGATTGGCGGCAGATTCGCCCATGTGCGCGAAAGTGCTGGAGTACCGGGGCCTGGTGAAACTGCGTGGCACCTACGTCGACGCATTGCCCCTGTTAGTCCGGCCCCATACGGGGCGGGTTCATACGACGTTTAACCAGACGGGCGCGGCAACGGGGCGGCTGTCGTCGATCAATCCGAACTTACAGAACATACCGGTGCGAACGGAGTTGGGCCGGGAGATAAGAGCGGCGTTTGTGCCGCGGCCGGGCTGGAAACTGGTGGTGGCGGATTACTCACAGATTGAGTTGCGCTTGCTGGCGCATATGTCATTGGATCCGGTGTTATTGGAGGCTTTTCAGAACGGCGAAGACATTCACACGCGGACGGCGGCGGAGGTATTTGGCGCTTCGCCGATGTTAGTGACCCCGGAGATGCGGCGGGCCGCGAAGGCAGTTAACTTCGGCATCGTTTACGGGCAGACGTCATTCGGGCTGGCGGCGGCGTTAGGCATTCCGCGGAATGAAGCGGATAAGTATATCCGGAGCTACTTCGCGCGTTACGCGGGAGTGAAGACGTTTATTGAAAACACGATTGCGCAGGTACGGGAGACGGGGTACGCCGAGACGCTGCACGGGCGGCGGCGGCCAATTCCGGATATGACGTCAAATAATCCGAATGTGCGCGGGTTCGCCGAGCGGACAGCGGTAAATACGCCATTACAGGGGACGGCGGCGGATTTGATAAAGGTCGCGATGATAAGGATTTATGACGAGTTGCAGACGGCGGGAATGGAGTCCAAGATGATCCTGCAGGTTCATGACGAGTTGGTGTTTGAGGCGCCGGTTCCTGAAGTGGAATTCCTTCGAACAATGGTGAAGCGGGTGATGGAGGGCGTGAAGGAGTTGGCGGTGCCGCTGGTGGTGGACGTGGGTGAAGGGGAGAATTGGCGGGATGCGAAATAGCGTATTAGTTGTTACTGTTGCAATGCTGGCGGCTTGCGGGACGAAAGACCCTGTTGCCACGGAGGTTTCCAAAGAGCCGGAGAAGAAGCGTGAGCCGGTACGGGCGCCGGCCGTTTTCAAAGTGCGGATGGAGACGACAGAGGGACAGGTCGTAGTCGAGGTTCATCGGGATTGGGCGCCGCGCGGGGCGGATCATTTTTATACCCTGGTCTCCGGGAAATTCTTCAATGGGGTGAAGTTCCACCGGGTGGTACGGGATTTTGTGGCGCAGTTCGGAATCAATCCGGATATGCAGATGGACCAGTTGTGGCGGTCCTTCGAACTGATTGACGATCCGGTGAAGGAGAAGAACAGGCGGGGTACGCTGACGTTCGCGGCGCGGGGGCCTAACACGCGGACGACTCAATTGTTCTTCAATTTGGCTGACAATCCGACTCTGGATAAGGATGGCTTTGCGCCGGTGGGAAAGGTTCTGACGGGGATGGAAGTTTTGGACCGGTTGACGTTCGTTTACGGCGATTTGCCGCCTCGTGGACGCGGGCCGGATCCCCGCAAGATTCAGACGTTGGGGTATAGCTACCTGGCCCGTGAGTTCCCGCGTTTGGATACAATCACGACAGCAAAGGTGGTGGATTGATTATGGAACGAAGGCATTTCATACAGACGACCGCGGCCGCGGCGGGTGTGACGCTGACGGCGGCGCCGATGCCGATGGCGACGCTGGGGAAGAGTGGACTTTCCGTTTCGCGGTTTACGCTAGGCGGGTTCCACATGCGAGTGGGCGGCGAGGAAGAAGGCATCCGGATAATCCGGCGGGCGATGGAGCTTGGCGTGGTGATGTTTGACTCGGCGGCAAAGTATCATAACGGCGAAAGCGATGTGACTTATGGGAAGGCCATCGATAAGTCCGCCCGGAAGAAGATTCTGTTGATGTCGAAGGCGCAGTTGCGGGACAAAAAGTCCGCGATGGAGCAGTTGGAATTGACGTTGAAGCGTATGAACACTGACTACCTCGACCTATGGGCGTGCCATGAGGTGGCGCGGATGGATGAAGTGGCCCAGATATTTGGGCCGGCCGGATCGCTGGAAGCGTTCGTGGAAGCGAAGAAGAAAGGCATGGTCCGGCACATCGGATTCACGGGGCATCATGATCCCGAAGTACACCAGGCGTTGTTGCAGGGCTTTGACGGGTGGGAGACGGTGCAGCATCCGGTGAACCTGATCGATCCGCACTATTTGAGTTTCATCAAGACCGTTCTGCCGAAGGTGCGGGCGAAGGGACTGGGATTATTGGCCATGAAGTCGAATGCGATTGGCGGCATTACGAAGGAGAAGGTCGCGACGATTCAGGAGTGTCTCCGTTATTCCTGGTCGCATGATATCGATACGTTAGTAAGCGGCGTGGAGACAGTGGCGCAATTGGAAGAGAATGTGCTGGCTTGCAAGACATTCACGAAGATGTCGCGGGCGGAGATATCGTCGCTGCTGGCGCGGACGGCGAAGGGTCCCATCGGGTCGAAGGTGGAGCGATATAAGAAGCCGGAAAAGACGGCGATTTTGGAGCATTTCCATCCGCACGAGGATGGGACGTTCGTGTAGTTCCAATTTTTAAGAATGATCAAATTCTCGCCAAAACGGGTGTCTTTGGGAGTATGGTGTCTCCTGACTGGACTGTGGTTGTGATTCCAGGACACCGAGTTATGAAGAGGATTTCATGCGATCAATCGCTGTATTTTTTGCACTGACTTTGACCGTAGCGGCACAGGAATACCGCGCGACGTTGAGTGGTCGAATCACGGATCCGCAGGGCGCGGTGGTGCCGCAGGGCAAGATCGTGGCGACCCAGGTGGACATCGGATCCGAGTTCGAAACGGTATCGGGATCCGATGGACTCTATACGATTCCCTTTCTGCCGTCTTCCGGGTGGTGGCCGAGGCGAAGGGGTTCAAGAAATACGATCGGAGCGGTCTGCAACTGGGCGCGAATGAGCGCGTAGGGCTCGAAATAGAAATGTCGATCGGGAAAATGACCGAGACTATCTCTATGACGGCGGAAGCGCCGATGCTGAGGACGGCGACGGCTTCGACGGGACAGGTAATCACAACGCGGCAGATCGACAACATGCCGTTGAGCGGGCGGACGCCGCTGGCCTTGGCGCAACTGGCGTTTGGGGTCACGCCGACGGACGACCCGGCCGTTTGATAACGCGGGACCGTCGGGGTTCTCGATGGGCGGGTCGCCATCGCGATCAAATGAGCTGTTGATTGACAGGGCGCCGGACACCACGGGTGACTCGCGAGTGGCGTACAACCCGCCAGTGGACGCGGTGGCGGAAGTAAAGGCGGAGTCGTTTCAGGCGGATGCGGCATACGGTCATACGGGTGGCGAAACAGTGAACGTGGTTTTGAAGAGCGGCAGTAACTTGTTCCACGACACGCTGTATGAGTTCAATCAGATTTCGAATACGGCGGCGACGCCGTTCTTCACAAATAAAGTAGGCGGTAAGAAACCAACGAGCCGCTTCAACCAATATGGCGGAAGCTTTTCGGGCCCGGTGCTGATTCCGAAAATCGTTGACGGCCGGAACAAGTTGTTTTTCTTTTTCGCGGATGGGGGTCGCGTGGCGGCGCAGCAACTGGATTGGAACCGGCGGATGTTCTCATCGCGATTCAACGACGCACGGGCGGATGGCGTGAACCAGATTGACTTTTCAGTGATCAAGGCATTCCCGCTGAAGGAACGGCTGAACCTGACTTATCGATGTGAATCCTTCAATCTGACGAATATGCCGATCTTTTCCGCGCCGCAGTTGGCGCCGACAAATTCGAATTTTGGATTGATCACCAATGAGGCGAACTCGCCGCGCCGGATACAGATGGCGTTGCGGCTGGTCTTCTAAATCAGGCCGTAGGCACGCCCGGTTTCGCCAGACGTGCCTGGAAGGCCTTCGCCCTGGGATCGGCGACTATGTTCTTCATTTCGCCTGGGTCTTTCTGTAAGTCGTAAAACTCGTCGGCGCCGTGTAAGTCGGGGTAGTAAACATACTTATAGCGTTCGGAGCGAATGGCGCGCCAGCTCGGAGTCTTGGGGAAGTTGGCTTCCTGGAAGTACTCGCAGAAGAGTTCGGTCCTTACTTTTGCCTTGGCGTTCTTCAGTACCGGCAGGAGCGATTTTCCCTGGATTTGCGCCGGGATGGGCGCGCCCGCGAGATCGAGGAAAGTGGGCGCGATGTCGATATTGGCTGCCAGGGCGTATATCTTTGTCCCGGGTTTGAGAAGTTTCGGGTAACGGATAACGAGGGGGATGCGGATGGATTCGTCGAAGGCCCAGCGCTTGTCGCCGAGGCCGTGTTCGCGCCAGAAGTAGCCGTTGTCGCTGGTGAAGACGAAGACGGTATTATCGAGTTGCTTTGTCTTTTCGAGGGATGCGAGCAGTTTGCCGACGCCTTCGTCGATGGCCGCTATGCAGCGGAGTTGGTTTCGGATCAGTTCATCGCCGCTGCCGCCCCCCGGTTTTACATCCTTAAGGGCGGGTTTGTCTTTGAGGTCATCCGCGGCGTTGGAAGCTATTTTGAGGTGTTCGTTTTTGTAGAGGTCCTGATGGCGTTCGGCGGGCGTAAACGGGCCATGGATAGCTTTGTGGCCGATGTAGGCGCAGAATGGTTTTGTACGTGCTTTTTCGATGAATTGAGCGGCGTGAGTGGATAGAATGTCGGTGATGTAGCCTGTCTCCTTAGTCTCCTGGCCGTCGCTGTTGAGCGGCGGATCGTTATAGACGCCCTGGCCGCGGAAGGAAACCCATCGATCAAAGCCGGGGCGAGGACTGGCGTCGGTACCCATGTGCCATTTGCCGAAGTAACCGGTTTCATAGCCGCTAGCCTGGAGTAACTTGGGAAATGTCTCGAGTTTGTGACTTAGGGGGCCGCCGGCGGGCGTGTTGCCGATGACGCCGTGCGTTTGTACATACTGGCCGGTGAGAAAGCTGCCCCGGCTGGGCGAGCAGAGCGGAGTGGTTACAAAGGCGTTAGTGAATTGAGCCCCTTCGCGGGCGACACGATCAATGTTAGGGGTCTTGATGAACGGATGCCCGGCATAGCCGAATGAATCCCAGCGCATGTCGTCAATGAGGATGAAGACGAAGTTGGGCCTGGGCGAAGTCTGGGCGAGCAATGGCGCGGCGAGCAGGCCGAAGGCTTGGCGGCGGGTGACGGCATTCATGCAGCCTATAGTACAAGATCGGCGCTGCGGCTACTGCATCAAACAACCGATAGGCTGGTTCGGCGGAGGTTCCAGCGGGCGCGGGACCGGGATGACTTTAGGATCCCGTTCGAACCGCTCAATTTGGGCGGCGACAAATTGGTCGACCGCCGGCGACGCGGGGTCCGCTGAACGCCGCGCGGCGAAATTCTTTCGCAAAAATGGTGCAATACCGCCATATTAACCGCCTTCTGGATCTCGCCGCGCATCCCGCCTTGAGGCGCGGCGAACCATGTGACGGTCATCAACTTCCGCAACACGCCGTCAAAGCCGGGCTGCGCCGCATCTCGCGCTTTCAATTGGTCCAATCGCGCCGCCCTCGCGGCGTGCAGCAGCAGGCCGAGCGTGTGGTTTGCCGAGCTTTCGGCGGCGGCCACTGGATCGAAAGTCCGGCCGGTGCGGCCTTTGAACTGCTCGCGCGATTCCTCGTAGCCAAAAGCCGGCGGCGGAATTTGGGTTAACAGCTTTTCGGTAATCTCTAAAACGCCAGCGTCCAGCGTTTGTAGCAACGCATTCAACGCGCGGGTCTGCTCGGCCGCCGGTACAATGGCGGTCACCATTTGGTTATCGCCGCGGAGCGCGTAGTTGTAATCCACCCCACCCAAAGCCTTCGCCGCGGCTTCGGTCTGGTAGCGATGCATCAGGAACACTGGCACCAGCTTATCTGCCAACTCCGACATCGGTTCGCCGGGGCGAATGGCGGCGGGGGAGTAGCGCGATCCAACGCCGCTTTGCGCAACGCCAGCACGCGCCGCAGTTCGTCCACTGCGTTCTTGCCGTTGTCCCACAAGTGGGCCACGGGGTTCGATCCGGCGGGGTCTCGCGCTTCGTGGTCCGAAACGAACCGTAGACCTTTGCCGTGCGCCGCGCGCAGGATGGCGTCGAGCGCCTTCGACTCATCTGTCCCGGCGGGGAAATGCTGATAGCCGAAGGCGATCGCCACTTTGTCCCAATCGCCAATACCCACGGCGTAGGCATCGGAGAGGTCGACGTCCCCATAGGCGCCGAGTTTGGCCCGCGGATGCGGGTAGTCCATCACCGAGGCTCTCTCGCTCACGCTCGCAGCGAAGTTATGCGTCAGGCCGAGGGTGTGGCCAACCTCATGGGCGCTCAACTGCCGCAGTCGCGCCAAGCCCATTTCGCGCATTGCGGGGTTCGCCGGCTTGCCCTCTTCATACGGCGACAGCAGTCCTTCGGCGATCATGTAGTCCTGCCGCACGCGCAGCGAACCGAGCGTGAAATTGCCTTTCAAGATTTCGCCGGTACGGGGGTCGGAAATGGATGAGCCGTAGGACCAGCCCCGGGTGGAACGGTGGATCCAATGAATCATGTTGTAACGGATATCGAGCGGGTCGGCCGCATCGGGAAGCATTTCCACGCGGAAGGCATTCCGGTAACCCGCGGCGGCGAACGCCTGGTCCCACCAGCGCGCCCCTTCCAACAGCGCCGAGCGGATAGGCTCCGGTGTGCCGGGATCGACGTAATAAACGATTGGCTTCACCGGGTCGCCGATCGCGGCGGAAGGATCCTTCTTCGCCAATCGATGGCGCGAAATCCAGCGCTTCCGGATTGATTCGCCGAGCGGAGCGGCGTAATCGGCAAAGGTGACCGGAGTGAAACTCGACCGTGTGTCGAAGGCGCGCGGCTGGTAACCGGACTCCGGCAAACGGACGAACGAATAGTGTTCACGCAGGTTGATCGATTCGGGCTCCGGGGCGATGTCACGCACGAAACCGCCGGGCGAATCGCCGGTGAATGTCAGCGAGACTTCGATTTCTGTGTTGTCTGGAAAGTTGCGAGTCCGGTCCGTATATATAGCCGAACGGGTGGCATCGACGCGGTAGTTTCCCTGGCGGGATTCACGCAATTCTGCCGCCGCGCCGTGGCCGTCCCGCAGCACGAATGGCGTCAGGTCGAGCAGGACGCGCGGGCCGTCTTCGGCCGCCACTGTAAAGCCCCAATGCGTCGACTCGGCGAAGGCGTCGGTAACGGCGCGGCGCTCCGCCGCGTCACTTGAAATGGCGCGAAATTTCAGGTTTCGCTCGACGAGCAGGACTTTCGGACCGGCGCGGTCAAATCGCACAAGACGCTCCTGGCCGACCTGGCCGCGGTCCAGGCCGACGTCGTTTGAACCCAATCCGGCGGCGAGCGACGTGTAAAAGAGAAACTCTTCGCCCACGCGCTCAATTTCCAGAAACAGATTTCCGCCCTTCTCGTCCCAATAGAGGGGATAGAAACCATTGAGCTTTTTCATGCCAGTTGTTTTCTCGGCGATCGTCGCGCCATTGGCGCCTACGCCGGCGAAGAATACCAGATATACGATCACGCGCATTTTTGTATTGTCGTATGTTTAGAGGATCGGGAATGGCAATGAAATGGTTGGTTAGCCTGACGTTCGCAGCCGCCGCGGTAAGCGCGCAGACTGTCTGTCAACCGGTTCCTGCATATTCTCCGTGCGAGATTGTCTTTGAGCTTGACGCGGCGGAGAGCAAGCTGCACCCCAATCCGTATTGGTCCGTGGACCTGCGCGCGGAGATTCGGTCCCCGCGTTTCAAGACCTATCAGGCACATGCGTTTTTTGACGGCGCCAACCGGATGGTGATTCGCTTCTCGCCCACCGACCCCGGCCCCTGGGACTTCCGGCTGACGTCGAATGTGCAGCGATTCAATGGAAAAGAAGGGAAATTCGAAGCGACGCCGTCCGATCATCCTGGGTTTGTTCGCGTGCAAAACGTCCGCCATTTTGCGTATGAGGAGAGCAAGAAGCCGCATTTGTGGATGGGCGACACGATGCTGAACTTCGCCGTCATGGACCGTGCGGCCTTCGACGCCGCCATTGGTCAGCGTGCGAAGGACAAGTTCAACCATCTGCGCGGGTACCTTCTGGGAGACGACCCCTCGAAAGCCTTCCCCGCTCCGGACCGGCCAGATATCGCTTACTTTCAGGAGTTGGACAAGCGCGTTCACGCGTTGAATGAACGCGGGCTGACAGCGGATCTGATCCTGGGCCACGCGCGGAATCAATTGGCGGCACTGTTGCCGGACCGGACGCATCGGGAGCGTTTCGCGCGATTTGCGGCGGCGCGTTATTCGGCGTATGGAGTAACTTGGCAGTTAGTGGAACAGTTCGAGAGTTATGACAATGGGCGCGTGTTTTGTAAAGAGCTGGGCACTTACCTGAAGCTATACGATCCCATGGCGCATCCGCGGACGGCGCACGCCGCGCAGACTTCGGCGCCGCTGGTGAACGATGGCTGGCTTGACTATGTTCTTTATGATTCCGACAACGACAATTTGAACGCCGTCGAGCGCCAGGTTTACGCCAAACCATTTGTAAACACCGGTTTTTCCGGGCAGCCGCCGGCGACTGGCGTCGAATTCCGCCATCGATTATGGCGCGCCGCGATGAGCGGGCATTATCTGACCAGCCGGCGAACTGGGGACGCGCCGGAGGACCTGAAGGCCATGACCGTGTGGTTCGACTTATTCTCCACCACACGTTATTGGGACTCCGAGCCGTACTTCGATATTGACGGCGGGCGGGCCGTGGCGCTGGAGGGGATTGAGTACATCGTCTATATCGAAAAGCCATCGGGACCGGTCGAGGTATTGGTGGAAAAGCATGGCTACGATGTTTACTGGATCAATCCGGCTACCGGTGAAGCGACGCGGCCAAAGGATAAGGACTGGAAAGGCGAGAAGTTCGTGGGCGAACCGCCGAGCCAGACGCAGGATTGGATCCTCCACCTTTCGCGCGACGGGAAGAAAGAGGGGATGTTGAAGTCGTACAAATTCGAGGCGCGGCCGGTGCCGGTGCAGGAAGTAGAGACGGTGGAAAAGGCGGTGCCATTCATGCTGGCGGAGCCGCTTACGGACACGATTTCACTTTCTAAGCCGCCGTTTTACGAGATCAAACTCAAGCGGCCAACACGGGCCACGCGCACGATGTCGTATCTCGTGACCGGGGAAGTGACGACGAATGGACAGGGTTTCCGGGTGCTGGCGACCGGAGCCAAAGGACAGTTGAAACTACCGGCGGCGCTGACAAAAGGGGGCGGCGCGGTGATGGTTTTGCGTGTCACGGGATTGAATGCGAATGGAAAGGTCTACGCGCTGGACCGCGTATTTCGACTCGTCCCGTGAGTTCCAGCCTAGTCCTTGGTATCGACACGACCAGCGCTTTCGGGAGTCTGGCGCTGGCCGACGGGGACACCGTAGTCGAAGAAGTGACGCTGCACTCAGCGGATGGATTTGGGCATAGCGTTTTCGATGATATTACCGCGCTGCTGGCAAGGCATGGCTTGCGGTTGGCCGATATTGCGCTATTCGCGGCGGCTGCGGGACCAGGGTCGTTCACTGGAGTGCGGGTTGGATTGACGGCGGCAAAGGGCTTTGCCGCGGCCTTGGGCAAACCGGCTGCCGCGATTAGCAATCTGCGAGCGCTGGCGTTTCTAGGGGAGGGATCGAGGCGCGGGGCGGTGCTAGACGCGCGGCGCGGTGCAATCTACGGCGCGGTTTACGACGATGGCGGGCAGGTTCTTTTACCGGAATCGGTAGCTCCATTCGGCGACTGGCTGGACGCGCTTCCCGATGAGGAGACCTGCTTCGTTTTTACGGCTGCCGAGCCATTCGCGACGGCTTTGGAGGCGAGCCGTTTTGCGGGCGCGGCGCGCGTCATCGCCAACCGGGGCTTGGCCGGGGCGGTATCCCGTTTGGCTTGGCCTCACGCGAAAGATCCCGCGCTGTTGGACGCGAATTACGTCAGGAAAGCGGATGCGGAGTTGTTCTGGGTTGACCGGTAGATACTTATCTTGAAACAAATCGGTCGACGAACAATTCTATAAAGCAAGAGATGGAATGGCTGACAGACCCGCAAGCGTGGATTGCGTTCGTGACACTCACCGCGCTCGAACTCGTCCTGGGAATCGATAACGTCGTTTTTATTTCCATCCTGGCGGGAAAGCTGCCTGAAGACCGGAGGAAAAGTGCGCGCCAGCTTGGATTGGCGCTGGCGATGCTGACGCGCATCGCGTTGCTATTCTCGCTGTCCTGGGTCATTCGGCTTACCGCACCCCTCTTTTCGGTATTCGACAATGAAATTTCCGGCCGCGATCTGATATTGATTGCCGGAGGGCTGTTTCTCCTCGGTAAGAGCACCCATGAAATTCACGTTAGATTGGAGGGCGATGAAGGACCGTCCGTCATTAGCGCCAAACCATCATTTGGCGGCGTTATTTTTCAGATCCTCCTGTTGGATATTGTCTTCTCACTCGATTCTGTGATCACCGCCGTCGGGATGGTTGACAGCATCGAGATCATGATCGCCGCGGTCGTGGTCTCCGTGCTGTTCATGTTGGCGTTCGCCGGCCCCATCAGCAGTTTCGTCGAGAGCCGCCCGACCGTGAAGATGCTCGCCCTCAGCTTCCTGCTGCTGATAGGTATGACGCTGGTCGCCGAAGGCTTCGATCAGCATATTCCCAAAGGCTATGTCTACTTCGCCATGGCTTTCTCGGTCTTCGTCGAGATGCTCCACCTGAAGTCCAAAAAGACTCAAGTCGCGCCCGTGACGCCGCACTGGCCCTATGTTAAAGACGCCTCGGGGAACGAGCCCCCGCAATCGAATTGACCGGCCTTTAAAAGGCCGGTCGCTGTAGTTCTTTGGGAACGCGTTCGCGGTCGTGGCTTTCGATAATTAGTTTCCACGTCACCGGAACCGTTTCGGGAGGAAAGCAGACACGGTCGTTACACGCCTGGTAACGGAACTGGCCGGTGATAATAAGTTCACCCGCCGGCGCTTCCTGGGTCAGCACGGCTTGCGCCGCCAGCGTGATTTCTCGCGAAACCTTGAAAGTTCCAGAGTAATTCGGCACTTTCTCGTCGACGCCGTATAACTGGGTTCTGTCAGCTAACGGCCATTCCGGCTCAGTTGCTTTCCAGGCCGGAGAGTCGCCGAGCGCCCAGGACACGGGGATGAACTCGGGGGGCGCGCCAGGGGCGTAGGCGTGAAGGCCGCGGCCAAGAACGGCTTCCACGGACAGACGGACGCGTTGGCCGCCGCGGACGACGGTGGCGCTGGCGGTAGGAGTGACGCGAATTCGAGGACGATCGATAACGGCTCCGGCGGCCGCGGCGCGTTCGCCGAAGCGGCCGGTCAGGATCGAGGCCACGGTGATGCGCTCGCGATAATCCTCTTCGAAATATTTAGCCTGGACGCGACCGTCGGCGCCGATGAGGAACAGGCCGGGATGAGGAACGCCTTTGGCGAATCCGTCTTTTACTTTTTCGTTGCGGATGCCGAAGGCGTTGATCACTTTCGATTCAGGATCGGAGAGTAAGGGGTATTCGATCTGCTTACGCTGGGCGAAGTGGGCGAGCGCGCCGGGTTGATCGTAACTTAGCGCGGCGACCCCATAGCCGAGCTTCCGAATCGCCGCTTCCTGTGTGCCCAACTCCACGAGTTGGGTTTTGCAGTAGGGTCACCAATCGGCAGAGCGGATGAAGAGAATCCACAGGCCTTTCGGACCGCGGAGGGAGGCGAAGTCGCGGGGCTTGCCTAATTGATCGAGGGCGGTGATCGGCGGGGCTTGGCCGCCAATGGCGGTTCCATAGCGTTCGGCGAAGGAAGGAGGAGTGGGAGGTAGTGGACGGAAGTCCAGATTGAGCACAGGACCGCTGATGGAAGCGGCGCCTGCCGAGGCGATGCCCGCTTCTTTTTCTATGTAGTCCCACGCCGGCTTGCCGTTGATTTCCAACTGAATGCGCGGCCCGTTGGCGATGAGACGGAACGCGGTTTCCAGTGTGGCGGGAAGTTCCGAAGTGGCGAGAATTTCCGGGCGGCGGCCGGGGTCGTCCAATTGGTAGCGGCCAAAAGGCGGTCCCGTAAGCCTGACGCGATAGCCGAGTCCGGACGCCGCGCGAAAGTGAAGAATGACGGCCAGACTGATTGCCGGGTTCACCGTTCCCCGCAGTTCAAAGTTCCCGTCGGTCCGGCTAAGGACCTGCTCAGCTTGCCCGAAGAGCGGCGGGATCGTCGCGAGCAGCGTTGTCTGAAAAAGACGAAGGACCAGCACTTAAACCATTATACTCTTGCGGCTTGACCCACTTTTCCAGCATGCGTCCGAGTTCGTCGCTGCGGACGGGCTTGGGCAGATAGTCGTCCATACCGGCGTCGACGCAGCGCTCCCGGTCACCCTGCATAGCGTTGGCGGTGAGGGCGATGATGGGGGTTCGTTTGGCCGGACCCTCGGCGGCGCGAATGGCGGCGGTGGCCTGGAACCCGTCCATTTCCGGCATCTGGCAGTCCATGAGAATCAGATCGAACGGGCGGCGACCGGTGGCCGCGACGGCTTCGACCCCGTTGCGGACCACTTCCACTTCGGCGTGCAGCCGTTCCAGTATTCGAAGAGCGACTTTCTGGTTGACGACGTTGTCCTCGGCCAGGAGGACGCGGCGGGAGCGCACGGGACCGACGGTGGCTGCATGCAGGTTACAAAGGTTCAGGGCGGTGTCCGCCCGTATGGCGAGTAACTGCATCAGCGCGCGCTCCAGGTGCGCCTGGCGGATCGGATAGTGGAGGAAGAACTGACAGCCGGCGCGAGCGGCTTCGGCGGTCTGTTGGCGCTGCCAAGCGGCCGCCTGATAGAGCACCGGTATAACGGCGGTTGGAAAGAGCGAGCGCAACCTGGCGATGGCCGGCCACCCGGCGGCATCGACGATGCGGTAATTGACGATGACGGCGTCAACCGTTCCAAATTCCCAGCGTTGGGGCAGAGCCTCGGCGAACACCGGGCGAACGCCCATCCGCTCCAATTGCTGACCGGTCTGCTGGCGGGTTGGTTCGGAGGAGTCGATAACGAGAACCGATCGGCCGATGCGGACAGGTTCGACCGGAGCCTCGCCTTCGACGTTCCGCAGTTGAGCAGTGAACCAGAAACGACTGCCGCAGCCCGGTTCACTGATGACGCCCGCTTCGCCGTTCATCAACTCCGACAAGCGGCGGGAAATGGCCAGTCCCAGGCCGGTCCCGCCGTAGCGCCGGGAGGTGGAACTGTCCACCTGGGAAAAGGACTGGAACAGCCGGGCTTGGGCTTCCTCGGAAATGCCGATACCGGTATCGGCTACCTCGCAGCGAATAGTTGTGCCGCCAGAAGCGGCGCCGTCAATTTTGAGCCGGACGGTAACCTCGCCCGATTCCGTAAACTTGATGGCGTTGGAAACCAGATTGAGGATGATTTGCCGCAGGCGGCCGGGGTCGCCGGAGAGGACGTGCGGAAGCCGCGGATCGAAGAGGGCGACAATGTCCAAATGCTTGGCGCCCGCACGCTCCGCCATCAGATCGACGACCTCTTCGACGAGCGCGCGCGGCTGGAAGGGGATGTTCTCCAACTGCATTTTGCCGGCCTCGATCTTGGAAAAATCGAGAATGTCGTTAATTATAGTGAGCAGCGCCTCACCGGAAACGCGGACGGTCTCGGCGATTTCGCGCTGTTCGGGGGTAAGGTTCTCTTCGAGCAGAAGCGATGTCATGCCAATGACGCCGTTCATCGGCGTGCGGATTTCGTGGCTCATCATCGCGAGGAACTCGCTCTTGGCGCGGTTGGCCGATTCGGCGCGCTCCCTGGCCTGGACTAGCGCCTCCTCAAACTGCTTTCGCTCTTCAATGGAAGCGATGACACCGACCATGCGAACGGGTTGGCCTTCCTCGTTGCGTTCCACGATGCGGCCGCGATCGAGGATCCACCACCAATCCCCGGAAGCGTTGCGAATGCGGTACTCGCATTCGTAGGTTTCCAGGCTTTGATCGAGATGGGCCGCGACGGAGTGCCGGAGCTTGGATTGATCGCCGGGGTGGACATGGCTCATCCAGATTTCGCGGGGGCCGTTTATAGCGTCCTCTTCGTAGCCGAGCAGAGAGATGAGGACTTCCGAACAACTCACCATCCCGCTTTCGATGTCCCAATCCCAGGTACCCTCGCGGGCGCTTTCCAAGGCGAGGCGGAGCCTTTCGCTTTGCCGGTGCAGTTCGGCTTCCTGTGCCTGGCGCCGCGTGATGTCTTCGAAAGTAACGACGAAACCATAATCCTTGCCGTCGATTTTCATTCTGTCGGCATTGATCTCGCTGATTACGGTCCAACCGTCGGCGCGGCCGAGACGCATCTGGGCGTGAAAGCGGCCTGGAACGCCGAGAGCGTCATTCCAGCGAACGTCGAATTCATCACGATCATCGGCGAGGATGGCGTTTTTCCAACCGCGGCCGGCGGCGGCTGCCGGCGACTGCTGGGTGATCCGGCTATATGCGGCGTTGACGGACTGGCAATTTCCGCGGGCATCGAGAAGGAGAATTCCAAGCGGGGAAGCGTCGTTGATGGCGGCAAAGCGGGCGGACTCCTGGCGGCGATGGCGAAGGGTTCTGGCGAAGTAGATGAAGACGGCGAAGAGCGGGGCCAGCAACAGCGCCGTCAGCCAGCGAACGCGTTGGATGGTCTGAAGCGCCAGGGCGGCTTCGCGTTCCAGAACTACCCCGATGCCAAGACCGGGAAGCCAGCGCCAGGCGCCGACGACCGGGTGACCGCTAAAGCTGGAATATGGCTTAACCCGAACGCCGCTGGCGCCGTGCATTCCGCCGTTCGGCCAATGGCGGCCGCCCGGCGCGTTGAGTACAAGTCCCGCCGCGTCGACCAGGACAACCTCCTCGCCCCGTTGCAATCCGGACCCGGCGATTTCGTCGAACCAGCGGGCCGGATCGGCGCGCAACACGAGCATACCTTCGGTTACGCCATTCGAATTCAGGATGGGAAGCCTGTAGGTCATCGCGGCGGCATCGAAAGCGAAATCGCGATCGGGACCGGCCGCGGCCAGATATCCGGTGAAGCCCTCAACTGGCGAAGGCCCTAGCGCGCCGTCACGCAAAAACTTGAAGAAAACCGGATCGCGGGCCAATGCTTCCGCCATCCGCCTGTTTTGGCGGTAATAACGTTCGATGATATCGACACGCTGCGACAGGGCGCGCGTCAGCGAGTCCTCGACTTCACCCAACAGTATTCGGTCCATTTGAAAGAACGCCAGTATCGCAATCGCCGAGAAAAACAGCGGTATTCCGGCCCAAGCCCACGAACGGCCACTGGGGCGGGTTTTCAAATTCTCAGGGCTAGCCGGTGGCGCACGCATCACTTTAAGTTCATATCGGCGCGGCGCGCCGATTCATGACCGACAATGGTTTAGGCCCAGGCATGGACTTTGCGCAGCAGCTTAAATCAACGGTGGATATTGTCGCCGTAATCGGGGAACGGGTTCCGCTAAAGAAGCGGGGTACCTATAGTTATGTCGGGCTGTGCCCGTTTCATCAGGAGAAATCGGGCTCGTTCAACGTCCACCAGGAAAAGCAGTTCTACAAGTGCTTTGGGTGCGGCGCCAGCGGGGACGTAATCAAATTCGTCATGGAATATGAGAACGTCACGTTCGTGGAGGCCATTACATCGCTTTCGGAGCGGTTCGGAATTCCGATGCCGAAGCGGGGACCTTCCGACGATCCGGATGCGCGGCTGAAGGCGGCGCTGCTGGAGATGCATGAAGTGGCGGCGAGGCATTTCCAGCAGAATTTGGAAAGCCCGGCTGGGGCGGACGCGCGGGGATACCTGGGACGGCGCGGGGTGACGGCGGCGTTGGCGTCCGAATTCCGGTTGGGCCTTTCCGATCGAAACGGGGCGCTGGCGCGGCTCCTGCAAAAGCAAGGATTCCCGGCGCCCGCGATGGAAGTATCGAGCCTGGTGAAGAAGCGCGAGGACGGAACCTGGTACGACTCCTTTCGCGGGCGCCTGATGTTCCCCATTGCCAACGAGACCGGCAAAGTGATTGGCTTCGGCGGGCGGGCGATGCAGGAGGGGGACGAGCCGAAATACCTGAACTCGGCGGGGACGGCGATTTACCACAAGAGCAACGTTCTTTATAGCGTACACCGGGCGCGGGAGGGGGCGCGGAAGAACGGGCGGATCGTGCTGGTGGAAGGATACATGGACGTGATGGGGGCGTATTCGGCGGGGGTGCCGGAGGCGGTGGCGCCGTGCGGGACGGCGTTGACGGCGGCGCAGGTGCGGGCGCTGCGGCGGATGGCGCCGTTGGCGGTGGTCAATTTCGATCCGGACACGGCGGGGGCGAACGCCACGGAGAAATCGATCCAGTTGTTATTGGACGAGGGATTCCGGGTGCGGATTGCGGCGCTGGAGGGCGGATTGGACCCCGACGAATTTGTGAAAGCCAACGGGGCCGACACGTATCGGGACCGGCTGGCGAACGCGCAGCCCTATTTCCACTGGCTGGCCGGAAGGGCGCGCCAGCGGTTCGACGTGCGTTCCAGCGAGGGGAAGGTACAGGCGCTCGAGTTCCTGTTGCCTCGCGTGCGGCAGGTGGCGGACCGGGTGGAACGGGCGGCGCTGGCCAATGAGTTGGCATCCGTGCTCGGCGTGGAACAAGGGCTCTTGTTGGAGCAGTTTCGCCGGGCGGCGACGGGGCGGGGGGAAGAGCGGATTCAGATTCCGGCGCTGGAGGTGCCACCCGCGGAAAAAATGTTGTTGGAGCTGTTTCTGCACAGCGGGGAGGTGCGGGAGTATGTCTTTCCGCTATTGGGAAACTTCCCGCAACTGCTGGAATCGGCCGGGCGGGAGATTTGGGAGGGGCTCTTGGGATTTCCCGACGCGGCCTCGTTTCAATGGGAGGAACTGGAGCTGAAACTCTCTCCTGAGAGCCGGACTCTAATGGCGGCGATGGCTTTTGCCGATCATTTACAATCCGGACAAAATATGGTGGAACAAGCCGCGGCTTGCCTGACCCAGTTGGGCGTGGGCAACCGGAAGGGGCGGATCACCGAAGTAAAAATGCGTGTCCGGGAGGCGGAACAGCGAGGAGCGATTATGGAAGCGCTGCAAATTGCCGAAGAGTTACATAGGCTCGAACGAGAAAGCTGATGGGGGGAGGCGTTGCGATACAATGAGGTTTCCTGGCGCAGGTGTAGAAGTGGCATCGGAAGAAAAGACTAGTCGAATTAGAAATCTGGTCGATGTCGGCAAAAAGAAGGGCTACCTTCTCTATGACGATGTAAGCGAGCTTCTGCCGGACGAATTAAACGGCAGAGGGAGTCTCGAAGATATTCTTGCGGACTTGGAAGGCGCCGGCGTCGAACTGCTCGTGGAGCCCAAGGAAGCCGGTTTTGGCGTGAAGTTCGAGGACGGCGAAGAGGGCGCCGAAGGCGAAGGCGTCTCCGAGTTCGCCGACAAAACGAACGACCCGGTGCGAATGTATTTGCGCGAGATGGGAACGGTGCCGCTGTTGACGCGCGATGGGGAAATTGAGTTGGCGCGGCGGATTGAGCGCGGGCAGCGGACGGTGGCGAAGTCGTTATCGCGATCGACCGTGGCGGTGGGCGAGTTGTACCGGATCAGGGAAGACCTCGCCAACGGGAACCTGCTGCTGGACGACGTGCTGTTGCGGCAGGAGGAAGCGGAGATCACCGAGGACGACGAGGCACCGGTGGAAAGCCCGGAACTGATCGAGTTTTACGTGGAATTGGACAAGCTCCAGGAACGGGCGGCGCAGCATCGGCAAAAAATGCAGGGGATGCCGCGATCGGCAAAATCGAAATCGTACCGTCTAATGCAGTGGAGCCTGGCGCGGACGCTGGTGAAGATCAGCCGGTTGATCCGTTTGATGTCGTTTGGTTCGCTGGTCTGCCGGCGGATGAGTAACCGGTTACGGGCGGCGGTGGAAACATTGCGCCCCATAGAGCGGCAAATCGCCGAGACGCAGCGGCGGGTGGAGGATCTGGAAGCTCACTCGGACGAGGATCTCGCCGCTTCGGCGGTGGAAGGTGAAGACCAAAGGGCGGGAATTGCGGATGTCTCCGGCGGGGCGGAACAGGCGAAGGAATTGCGCCGGGAGTTGCGGCGGTGTTCCGACCGGCTGGAGCAACTGGAACACGAGTATGGCGCTACGTACACGGAGTTGCGGCGAAGTTTGCATATTGTCGAACGCGGCGAGAACGAAGCGGAATCGGCGAAAAAGCAGTTGATCGAAGCGAATCTGCGGCTGGTGGTATCGATCGCCAAGCGTTATACGAACCGCGGATTGCAATTCCTGGATTTGATTCAGGAGGGCAATATCGGGCTGATGAAAGCAGTGGATAAGTTCGACTACCAGCGCGGCTATAAGTTTTCGACTTATGCCACCTGGTGGGTACGGCAGGCGATTACGCGAGCAATTGCCGACCAGGCGCGGACGATTCGAATTCCCGTTCATATGATCGAGACGATCAACAAGCTGGTGCGAACGCAGCGGCAGTTGCAGCAGGAGATGGGGCGTGAACCGTCGACCGACGAACTGGCGCGCAAACTGGAACTGCCGGTAGGCAAGGTGCGGAAAATCATGCGGATCGCGCAGGAGCCGATATCGCTGGAAACGCCGGTCGGCGAGGAGGACGAGTCACACTTGGGCGACTTTATAATCGACCGGCGCGTGGCGTCACCTTCGGAAGCGGTTATAAACTTGAATTTGCGGGAGCAGACGGCGGAAGTGTTGAAGAGCCTGACGCCGCGCGAAGAAAAGATCATCAAGATGCGTTTCGGCTTACAGGACGGCAGTGAACACACGCTGGAGGAAGTAGGCCAGCACTTTGCGGTAACGCGGGAGCGGATACGGCAGATAGAGGCGAAGGCCCTGCGCAAGCTGCGCCATCCGAGCCGGAGTCATCGGCTGCGGACATTTTTGGAATCCACGCGCGACGGGGAGTAGAGGCTTAATGTTCACTTGGATCTGTCCGCAATGCGGCGGGGAAGTATTGCCGTCGCAAGATGAATGCCCGCGTTGCGTGAGGGCGGCAAATCTGCAGCCCGCGCCGCCGCCTGAAGCCGAGAGCGCCGTTGTCCCCCAGATGCCGGCGGCTGCTCCCGTGGCGGCGGCACTTGTCGCTCCGATCTACACACCCATGGCCCCAAGCTACATGCCGCCGCCAGAACCCAGCTCCACTGGCTTGCGCGACGTGCTGGTGACGGTGGGCGTGGCCGCGGTGTTGCTTGGGGCGGGCTACTACTTTTGGACTCGCGCTGAACGCGGCGAAAAGCCGGCGGGTGATACGAAGGCGAGGCTGGAGTCAGTGACAGGCGCTCGAAGTACGCATCCGATGGCCAAATACATAGAGGTCACTGGAATTCGCCTGCGAATGCCGAAGCCCGGTCAGGCCGAAGTTCAGCTCTTGGTGGTCAATCACAGCGCGGCGGAAATCGCTGCGTTGTCGATGGAAGTAGTGTTGGTGGGGAAAGGGACGACGAAGGAAGTGGCGGTTTTTCCGGTTACGGTGAAGCGGCTAGGTCCGTTTGGCTCGGCCGAGGTGACCGCGAAAGCGAAGACGACGGTCAGCGCGATTGACCTTCCGGACTGGCAGTTTCTGGAGCCGAAGGTTGTGGTGCAAGCCAACGAACCGTAGGCCATGTGATACGGGAGCCGCCGCCCCAATGCTTGTCGAGGGCTTGCTGACGGAAGGTGAAGATGGCGGTCAGGTTGCGGCGGACAGCAAGCGCATGGGCAAGCCGTCCAAAGGGACCAAAGGGGAGTTTGTACTCCACCGAGTCACGAACCAGGGTTCCACCTTCCACCGCTTCGAACGTGTGCAAGTGCCGCCAGAAAATATACGGGCTGCGGAGCGCTTCATCGACGAAGCGGATGGGCGGATTGTAGGAAGTGATCCGCGTGCGCCAGTGCAGGGGAACGCCCAGCCAGCGGAAGCTATAGTCGATTTCCGCGCCGAGGCGCATTTCAACTTTGTCCGTTGACGTGACAAGGAAGTGCAGCCAGGGAGGCGTGAGGATGGCGAGATTGTAGGGGTTCTCAAACATCGCGTAGACTTCTTCGATTGGCTTGGGAACGATCATTTCGCAGCGGAGTTGATAGTGGGACATGTTGCTGGGGCTGGTTGGACGCCGAGGCGGAGCAGGTTTTCGCGGGCGGGCTTCAGACAGGGATCGCGTTGCAGGGCGATTTCGAAATCGGCGCGGGCGGCCTCGGTTTGACCCAACGCGAGAAGTGCGGCCCCGCGATTTTGCAGGTGGCGCGCCTGGCGCGGAGCCAACGCGAGAGCCCGGCCAAATTCGGATAACGCTTGCGCGGCGTTGCCGGATTCCAACCATACTCTCCCTCTTTCCGATGCCACTTCGGGATCGTTGGGTGCTAATTCTCTGGCCTTGTCCAGATAGCGTAGGGCATCGTCATTGCTGGACAGGCGGGCGAGTTGAATGTAGGGACGGATTTTATTCGGGGCGTGGTGAACGCCATCGGCCCATAGTGCCTGTTCGCTCGCCCATGTGGCGCGGCGGATGGCGGCGAGAGCGGTCCAGAGCAGGATCAATGCGAGTGCGGCTTTGGGCCATTTCTGCACGGCTAGCGCGACGGCAATGGCGATAAAGGCCATGGGGAGATACATGCGGCGGAAGGCGATGGGGTCCGCGGCTGGGAAAATTGACGAGCTTGGCAGGAGCAAGATCAGCGCCGGGATAATCCAGAAGCCGGGTTGATTCGCTTTGACCCAAAACCACGAGGCGATGCCAACACCGATGGCGAGCAGACCCCAGAACGCAAGGCTTTCGGAAGGCTTCGCGGGGTCGATGGGCATGTTGACAGGGACGGCGATGCGCCAAAGGTAGCCGGGGATCGCCTGGCCCTGCAGGAGGAAATATTCCCAGGGAGTTGTTTGTTGACCCAGGCCGGAACCGGCGCCGGCAATGACTTTGGTGGCATAGATGACGCGGGCGCCGGCGGCGGCGGACAGCGCGAGCATGGCGGATATGTACAACCATTTCGGTTTGTGCGCGCGGGCGAAATCGATGGCCACGAGCGCCAACGGGAACGCTACCCATTCTTCCTTCGCAAGGAGGGAAGCGGCGAAGGCGGCGACGGTCAGGACGGGCTTGTCCTTGAGCCAGAACCAGAGAGCCAGGAGGCAGAGGCCGGCGGCCAGGCTCCCGCTACGAGCGAAGATGTAGAGCAGAGGTTCGTGGGTTAAGGGATGGAGGACGAATATGACCGCCGCGATAAAGGCCGTTGGCTGGCCGAAGAGACGTCGTGCCACAAGGAATAAAAGGCCGCCGGTAACAGCATGGATGAGCAGATTAGTAAAGCGGAAGCCGGCGGCTTGTGCATCCCAGACTTGGTAATCGAACCAAAAAGTGACATACGTGAGCGGCCGCGTTTGCTCAAGTTTGATCCATTGCCGCCAGGCGTCGAGGGGAACCACGGCAGGGTCGACAAAGAGTGAATGGTCATCGAAAACAAAAGTGCCGGGGAGCGCGAGCCACAATAGAAATGCGGCGGCGATGGCAATTAGCAGGCGCGATGCTAACATGAAAGGTTCATGAAACGGCCCCGGTCGAAGGCGGATAAACAGGAGCGGTTGCTGCGGATTCTGAGCATTTTGGATGAATTGTATCCGAATGTGACTTGCGCCTTGAACCACTCGAACGCCTGGGAACTCCTGGTGGCGACGATCCTGTCGGCGCAATGCACGGATGAGCGAGTGAACAAGGTGACACCGGGATTATTCGCCAAGTATCGGACAATTCAGGATTTCGCCGCCGTGCGGCCGGAAGTGTTGGCGATGGATGTTCATTCAACGGGCTTTTTCAATAATAAGGCGAAGAGCGTGGTAGGCGCGGCACAGACGATCTTGCGGGATTTTGGCGGGGAAATTCCAAGGGAAATAGAATCGCTGCTCACCGTGCCGGGGGCGGCGAGGAAGACTGCGAATGTAGTGTTGGGAACCGGGTTTGGAATTGCGAGCGGGGTAGTGGTCGATACGCATGTGGGAAGAATTGCGTACCGGCTGGATTTGACGCGCGAAGTGCATCCGGTTAAGGTGGAGCGGGACTTGATTGCGGCGCTGCCAAAGGAGCGGTGGATTTCGTTCTCACATCAGCTAATTCATTTTGGCCGGCGGATTTGTGTGGCGCGGCGTCCGAAATGCGGGGAGTGTCCGGTGGCGAAACTGTGTTACTCCGAGGATAAGCTGGCATGAAAGGTTGGGTGGTTTTCTTGGTTCTGCTGGGTGGCTGTGCGCCGATGCCGGAATCGTATCCGATACCGGAGCAGCGCAGTTTGAAGGACGGCCCGGAGCCGGAACCGCTGCAGGCTTTCGTTTCGTTTTCGGATACGCGGTCACCGGACTACGTGGTGGGAGGGTTTCTGCCGTCGGCGCCGGACCAGTTCTGGCGCTGGGCTTCGGTGAGTCCGACGGTGCGAGTGCGCGTAAGTGAAAAAAGGGGTCTGCGCCTGCGGGTTAATTTTGCGTTTCCGGAGGAAAGTCATAAGCCGTTGCTGCCCATTACGGTGCGCTATTTTGTCAATGACAAGTTACTCGAAGCGGTTGTTTATAAACAGGCGGGAGTGTTGGAGTTTCGCAGGCCCGTGCCTTCGGAGTGGCTATTGGAGAATGCGGACAACCTGATTCGCTGCGAGATATCCCCCGTATATGTGGCCAAGGCCGATGGGATGAAATTGAGCATGATTGTTTCTGAACTCGGGTTGGAGCGGAACGAGTAGCCGATGAGCGCGGTGCCATATATACTTCTGGGCTGGGCGCTCACGGTGGTGGCATGTTACGCGTTGGGCGCGATGTTTATGGCGCGGCTGGGGACTGTTTGGAGCCGGGAAGAGTCGGTGGCGCTGCGGTTCGTGGCGGGCGCCGGGCTATATAGTTTCCTGGTATTTTTGTTGGGGATTGGGCACCTCTATTACCGGGCGGTATTTGTTGCTGTACCGTTCATTTTGGTGGCGTTGGCGTGGCGGATGGGGGCGTTCGCCTTACCGGCGGAGCGGCTGGATCCATTGCCTGTAATGTGGCGGCGCGTGTTATGGCTGGCGGCGCCGTTCACGGTGCTCTATCTTTCGAACGCGATGGCGCCGGAAGCGAGCCCGGATGGCGCGGCGTATCACTTGGGGCTGGTCGCGCGATATTACCGCGAACACGCGATGGTGCCAGTAACGACAAACTTTTATGCGGCGCTTTCGCAGGGCATGGAGATGCTGTTTTTGGCGGCCTACGCGGTGGGCCGGCATTCGGCGGCGGCGATGGTGCACTTCACGTATTTGCTGGCGCTGCCGTGGCTTTTGATCTGCTTCGGGCGGCGATATGCGATGCCCGGGGCGGGGGTAACGGCGGCGCTGCTGGTGTACTGTTCGCCGGTGGTGGGGATTGACGGAATCAGCGCTTACAACGATGTGGCGGCGGCGTGCGTATGGTTCGCCATGTTTATGGTCTTGCGACGGATGGAGGAGTTTCCGTCGTCCCGCGGTTTGGTTGTGTTGGCCGGCGTACTGGGGGGGTGTGCCTATGGAATGAAGTACACGCTGTTCTCCGCCCTGTTGCTGGCGGCGGCATGGGTGGTGTGGGTGCATCGAGGCACATTCCTTCGTCCGCTTTTGACACTCGGGGCCGCGGCGGCGCCTTTCATCGCGCCATGGGTACTGCGGAATCTTATATGGTGGCGCAATCCGTTGGCTCCGCTCTTTAACAACTGGTTTCCGAACCCATATGTGCAGTACTGGTTTGAGCTGGATTACCGGCGCCATATGTCGATGTACTCACTAACTTCCTGGGCGCAAATACCGATGGAAGTTACTGTACACGGAGCGCAATTGACCGGACTTATAGGCCCTGTGTTCCTGTTGACGCCTTTGGCGCTCCTGGCGCTGCGGCACGCGGAAGGCAGGCGGTTACTGATGGCGGCGTTGTTTGCACTGGCGGCTTATCCATCGAATATTGGCACGCGTTTCCTGATTCCGGCGTTGCCTTTTGTAGCCTTGGCCTTGGGCCTTTCGCTGGGAACGGTACGGTGGGTGCCGGTGGCGGTCGTGGCGGCGCATGCAGTGTTGAGCTGGCCCAATGTGATTCCCACTTACGCCAGCCAGTGGGCTTGGCGGCTGCAGAAAGTAACCTGGAAGGAAGCACTGCGACTGCGAAGCGAAGATAACTTCATACTGTCCCTTTTGCCTAGCTATGGACTAACAAGGAAGCTGGAGGAAGTGGTGCCGCCGGGGCGGCGCGTCATGGGCTTCTCACAGCTTCCGGAAGCGTACACGAATCGGGATTTCTTTGTGGCGTTCCAATCCGCGGAGGGTACTGGGCTGCGGGATATGTTTCTCACACCGCTGACGCGGGAACGGCAAGCCACCCGGCAAGTTCGCTTGCAGATTTCGGCGGGGAAGCGCCGGGCTGTGCGGATCGTGCAAAATCGCAATGAATCGGGCGGGCAATGGTCGATAACGGAGATGCGCATTTTTAATGGCGTGAATGAGGTGTCGCGGTCGCCACATTGGAGGCTGCGAGCGCGGCCGACGCCGCACGAAATACAAAAAGCGTTCGACGGCTCTTTCGTGACACGGTGGATAACCGATCGCGGACGGTATAGCGGGATGTACGTCGAAGTAGATTTCGGGCGGGACGAGTTGTTGGACCGGGTAATACTCAATCTTTCACCCGATCAACCCTGGGATTCTTACCATGTGGAAGTGCCGGGAGATGGAAATTCTTGGGTGCGGGTGAGGACGGATTTGACCCTGGTAGAAGTGACGACGCCATTGGGGCTGCGGCGGGCAGCGGTGGAGGAATTGCTCCTGCGGAATGTGCAGTATTTGGTGGCATCGGCTTCCGATTTTGGATCGGCGGATTTGATCTTGAATCGAAGTGTGTGGGGCGTGGATGAGTTGGCGAATGTCGCCGAAGTCCGGCTGTACCGGCTGTTGCCGCGCGAGGAGTTTGAGGCGCGTCGGAAGAGTGGAAAATGATGCTGTTTCTGGGCGTGGATGGCGGGCAATCGAGTACGACCGCATTGATCGCCGATGAGACCGGACGAGTCCTGGGGCGAGGCGCGGATGGTCCGTGCAACCATGTAGAGTCGGCGGCGGAAGGACGGGAGAAATTCGTTCGCGTGATTGGCGGGTGTGTGCGCGCGGCGGCGGTTTCAGCGGGATCGGGCGAGGAGATGCCATTGTTTCGCGCGGCGTGCTTGGGATTTAGCGGTGGTCCGGCGGACAAGCTTGGAATACTGCGAGAGATGCTTCAAGTGGATGAGTTGCTGGTGACGACGGACGCGGCCATAGCGCTGACCGGAGCGTGCGGCGGCGGGCCGGGCATCATCACCATTGCCGGGACGGGCCACATCAGCATGGGACGCGGGCCGGACGGACGGCTGGCGCGGGCCGGGGGCTGGGGTTATTTTTTCGGCGATGAAGGCGGCGGATTTTGGATTGCGTGCCAGGCGGTGCGCGCGGCAATGCGCGTGCATGAGAATTGGGGAACGCGCACGACGCTGCATGATCGGCTGCTGCAAGCCACAGGATCTAGCGACGCCAACGCGATGATGCACGCGATGTACACGGCGGAGTGGCCGCGGAAACGGGTGGCGGCGCTGTCGCGAATTGTGGAAGAAGAGGCGGAAACTGGGGATTTCGAGGCTCGCGATATTCTGGCGCGAGGAGCGGCGGAGTTGTTGAAAATTAGCGCGATAGTGCGAGGAAATTTGTTCGCCGAGAACATGGGGGCGCGGCTATCGCCGATTGGCAGCGTCTGGAAAAGCCGCCTGTTGCGAGAGAATTTTGTGGCGCTATGGACGGCCGCGAATCCGTTGAATTTGTTTGCGCCGCCGGCCATGGGACCCGCTGCCGGCGCGTTGCTGGAAGCGTTTCGGATTGGCGGCGTTAGCGCGTCGCCGCACAATTTGCCGGAGAGTGAAAAATGAAATTCGTACTTTTCGTGTTGGTATCTCTGTTGTTGGCGGCGGCGGAGCCGGATTGGAAAGCCATCGACGCGGAATCGCTGGATCTGTTGCAGCGATACCTGCGGATTCCAAGCACCAATCCGCCAGCCGACACACGCGCCGCAGCGGAGTTGTTCCGCGCGGAGTTAGCGAAGGTGGGGTTGGAGGCGAAGCTGTATGAAGCCGGGCCGAACGGACAGATCAACCTCATCGCGAGGCTGGCGGGACGAAATAGAACGAAAAAGCCATTGGTGCTGATGAACCATTTTGACGTCGTGCCGGTGGACCGCGCGGCGTGGAGCATGGATCCGTTCGGCGGGATTGTGAAGGACGGTTCCATCTGGGGCCGCGGCGCGCTGGATATGAAGGGGATCGGCGTGATGCAGTTGATGGCGGTCATCACAATGAAGAAATACGGTATCGTGCCGGACCGCGATATTGTGCTATTCGCAACATGCGATGAGGAGTCCGGCGGGGACCTCGGCGTGCGTTGGATGCTGAAGGATCATGCGGCCGATCTCGACGCCGAATACGTGCTCGATGAAGGCGGTTTCGGCACCCGCGACGTACTGCAAAAGGGCAAGCTCGTGTTCGGAATTTCGGTGGCGGAGAAGCAGCCGGCATGGCTGCGAATTCGCGCGAAGGGTACGGCGGCGCATGGCTCACAGCCCATTCCCGACAACGCCAACATGACCTTGCTCCGGGCGATTGAAAAAGCAATGGCCGCGCCGCCATCGGGCAAACAGCACCCGGTGATCGCTGAGATGCTGGCCGCGGTGGGCGGCGAATTGGACTCGAACAAATTCACGAACGCGATCCAGAAAAACACGTTGACGCTGACGACGTTGAAATCCGGCGTGGGCGATCCGGTGAAGGTGAATGTGATCCCATCGACGGCTGAAGCGACGCTCGATTGCCGGCTGCTGCCGGGCGTGAACGCGCAGGAGTTCGTCAGCGAAATGCGGGCGCGAATCAACGATCCGCGCGTCACAGTGGAGCTGTTGACGACAATCGACGACACGCCCGCCACCAGTTTCACAACGCCGCTGTTTGAGACACTGCGGCGAGTGATTAAGAAGCATCATCCAACGGCGGAAGTGACGCCGATGATGGTACCCTACTCCACCGACGCGCCCAAATTCCGGCGCAAAGGCTTGCCCGCCTACGGCTTTACCCCAATGATTCTGACGGCCCCATTGCTCGCCACCATGCACTCCGACGAGGAGCGAATTCCGGTCGACCAGTTCCACATCGGACTGCGTATGATGTTCGACGTGATAAAATCGGAGTTTTAATGGCAAAACTATCGATTCGCGATCTTGATCTTAAGAATAAGACTGTATTCATGCGCGTGGACTTCAACGTCCCGCTGGCTCCCGGCGGTCAGGAAATCACTTCCGACAAACGCATCCGCGCGTCGTTGCCCACCATTCAATATGCCCTGGAACAGGGCTGTGGACTGATACTCGCCAGCCATCTGGGCCGTCCAAAGGGCAAGCAAAACGCGGAGATGAGCCTGCGGCCGGTGGCCGTGAAATTGGCCGAACTGTTGGGCCAGCCCGTGGCCATGGCGCCAGATTGCATTGGCGCGGAAGTGGTGGCGATGAAGCCGGCGCCGGGTTCTATTCTGTTGCTGGAGAACCTGCGATTTCATCCTGAGGAAGAGTCGAACGACCCGGCGTTCTCACAACAATTGGCGGCACTTTGCGATGTCTTCGTCAACGATGCCTTCGGCGCCGCGCACCGCGCGCACGCCTCTACTGTGGGCATAATTTCATTCGTTCCGCAGGCCGCGGCGGGCTTGTTGATGGACAAGGAATTGCAGTGGCTGGGCAAAGCCACGCAGAATCCGGACCGGCCGTGCATCGCGATTCTGGGCGGCGCTAAGGTCTCCGATAAGATCGAAGTCATTCAGAATCTGGCCAAAGTTGTCGATCGCTTGTTGATTGGCGGCGCGATGGCTTACACGTTTCTGAAGGCGCGCGGCGAGGCGACTGGTAAGTCGCTGGTGGAGGACGACAAAATCTCGCTAGCGGTTGAGTTGATGAGTTCGCTGGGCGATAAACTGATGCTGCCAACGGATCATGTGGTTGCGGTCGAATTCAAGGCTGGGGCGGACAACGAAATCGTGACCGAGATTCCAGACGGAAAGATGGCGCTGGATATTGGACCGGCGACCATCGCGGCGTTTGAAGCGGTGATCAAGGAATCAAAGACTATCATTTGGAACGGGCCAATGGGAGTTTTCGAATTGAAGCCATTTGATACGGGTACCGTGGCGGTGGCAATGGCTGTCGCCAACTCCGGCGCGGTGAGCGTGGTGGGCGGCGGCGATTCGGAGAAGGCCATCAAATCGGCGGGTGTTTCCGATAAGATTACCCATGTTTCGACGGGCGGCGGGGCTTCGCTCGAGTTTTTATCGGGCCTGGAATTGCCTGGTGTGGCGGCGTTGACGGAAAAGTAGATTGCGCTCGGCGGGAGTGGCTTTACAGTGTCCCGAAAACATGATATGGTAAAACCATGCCGATTACGGTGTCCTCCAAATTTCAGATTGTAATTCCCAAAGATATTCGGGAACAGATGGGACTCAAGCCTGGTGACCAAGTCGCGTGGGTGGGTCCGAAGAAGAGTAAGAGTCTCGTGCGAGTACCAACGATAGACGAGATGGTTGGCACGATGAAGGGGTATGACTGGAGCGGCTATCGCGACGACAAGGATCACGTTTGATCGTCGTCGATTCCTCGGGCTGGCTGGAAGCAATGTCGCTAGGTCCCAACGCCCGGTACTTCACGCCCGTCATTAAAGAGATAGAGGCGGTCATTGTCCCGGCCTTGGTTCTTTATGAAGTCAGCAAACAAGCATTTCTCTGGCAAGGCGCGGAATACGCCAAGAACGTAGCGGTGATGCTGGGAAAGGGTATATATGTCGAGGTATCGAGAGAAATTGTCGCAGGCGCAGTGGAAGTTTCGCTCCGGCACAAGCTCGCGACCGCCGATAGCCTGATCTACGCCACCGCGTTGGAATACGACGCCGCACTCTGGACACAGGACAAGCATTTTAAAGGCCTGCCCAGCGTGAAATACTTCGAAAAATCGGCCTAAGTCAGCAGCGGTTTCACCACATGCCCATTCACATCGGTGAGCCGGAAATCCCGGCCCTGGAACCGGTAAGTCAGCTTCAAATGATCGATGCCCAACAGATGCAGAATCGTCGCCTGAATATCATGCACATCGATCTTCCCCTGCGTCGGTGAGAAGCCGAATTCATCCGTCCCGCCCACCACGGTTCCGGCCTTAATCCCGCCGCCGGCCATGAACAAGCTAAACGCGTCAATGTGATGATTACGCCCGATTTTCCCCTTTTCGCGCACTTCGCCCATCGGCGTGCGGCCGAACTCGCCGCTCCAAATCACCAGCGTCCGGTCCAATAATCCCCGCTGTTTCAAATCCTTTATCAACGCCGCTGTCGGCCTATCCACTTCACCGCACACACGATCAAGCGGTTTGGTAAGGTCGTCGTGATGATCCCAATCGGTATGATATAACTGTACGAAACGAACGCCGCGTTCGACTAATCGCAATGCCAGTAAGCAGTTATTCGCATACGACGACTTACCCGGTTCGGCCCCATACATCTCCAGCGTTTCTTTCGACTCCGACTTAAAATCAATCAACTCCGGCCCGCTGGTCTGCATGCGATACGCCATTTCGTACTGCGCGATGCGCGTCGAAATTTCGCTGTCGCCCGTCTCTTCCAATTCCATCTTATTCAAGTCGCGAATCGCTTCAATGGTCCGCCGTTGTTGCTCGGAATCGACGCCCGGCGGGTTCGAAAGATCTAGAATCGGATCGCCGGCGGAGCGGAATGGCACGCCCTGATACGACGACGGAATGAAACCGCTGCCCCACAAAGCCGCGCCGCCGCGCGGCCCTCGCGGACCCGATTGCAGCACCACATATCCGGGCAGATTCTGTGACTCACTGCCGATCCCGTACGTCACCCACGAACCGATGGAGGGCCGTCCCGTGCGCACCGAACCGGTGTTCGCAAACAACTTCGCCGGGCCGTGATTGAAGTTTTCCGTGGATACGCCGTGAATCATCGCGATGTCGTCGGCGACCGTGGAAAGATGCGGGACCAAATCCGAAAACCACATCCCGTTACTGCCCGCTTGCTTGAACGTGCGGCGCGTGCCGAGCAACTTCGGCGGCTCCTTCGAAAACGTATCCATGAAGGCAAAACGCTTGCCCTTCAGGAACGATTCCGGCGTCACTTTGCTATCCCATTTGACAAGTTCGGGCTTGTAGTCGAAGAGTTCCAATTGCGTAGGCGCGCCGGCCATAAAGAGAAAAATAACGCGGTCGACTTTCGGCGCATGATGGCGCGCGTTCACCTGCGCAATCAATTTATCCGCCATCAGGCTCGTCAACGCCGCTTTGCCAATGCCGAATCCACATTCGCGAAACAAATGGCGGCGCGTCCGCTTCAATAAGAACTTATCTTCCAATGACATGATTTTACTCCCGCGTCATGAACTCATCAAGGTTAAGAAGCACGCGCGCCACAGCGGTCCAGGCGGCTGGCTCGCTCTTCTCTTTTTGCGCGTCGCGCTGCGCCGCCAGGAACGCCAGCAGGCGCTGGCCTTCCGCAGCCTTCAAGCCGCGTTGCAGCGTACGGTCGAACGCCAACGACAACTTGCCCCGGTCATCCAGGCCCGCGCCGTCGGCCAAAATCCGCTTCGCCAGCACTTCGGCGAATTCGAAATAGGTGTCGTCGTTCAGTAGAATCAGCGCCTGAAGAGGCGTGTTGGAACGAACGCGGCGCGTGCAGGAAACGGTGCCGTCGGGCGCGTCGAAGGTGATCAGCCCCGGATGCGCGGCCGAGCGCTGGAAGTATGTGTACATCGCGCGCCGATACTTGTCCTCGCCTTCGGAAACCTTCCATTCGCGCTTCACCTGGGTTACGTCGTTCGCGCCTTTTGGGATGGGCGGGTAAACACTCGGACCGCCCACTTTACGGCCCAACAGGCCGGTGACCGACAGCGCGGAATCGCGAATGATTTCGGCGTCGAGCCGCAGACGGTTCTGGCGCGCCAGCAGCTTGTTGTAGGGGTCGATTGCCGCGGCGTCGGCGCGGGCTGACGACGTCTGCCGGTAAGTGGCGGTCATGACCAGCGTGCGATGCATGCGCTTCATTTTCCACCCGCCTGCCATGAATTCCGAAGCCATCCAATCCAGCGCTTCCGGATGCGTGGGCCGGTCTCCGGCTAAGCCGAAATCGTTCTCCGTTTCCACGATGCCTTTGCCGAAATACTGCTGCCACAGGCGGTTCATCGTGACGCGCGCCGTGAGCGGGTTGTCCGGATCCACCAGCCATTTTGCCAGGTCCAGCCGGTTCGGAACGGTATTCGGGTTCTTCATCGGCGGGAACACGCCTGGCACGCCCGGCTGCACCGCGCTGCCTTTGGCCGTAAAATCGCCGCCCAAGTGAATGTAGTGTTCACGCGGCGTGGCCCGGTCGCGCATCACCAGCGTCCGCTGCACTTGCGGCTTTTTCCTGCGCAATTCCACCAACTCTTTGCGCAGCGCGATCAGCCCCGGATCCTTGTCGGCGTCCTGCGGCAATGACTCCTGCTGCTTGCGTATGCGCTGCTCCACATCCACCACGTCATCGTCCCACTTAGATAACGCGGCCACCTCTTCCGGCGTCCCCATCGAGAGGAATGGCTTGTTGAAGAATTTGCGATCCGCTTCCTTGTCCACCTCGTCGGCGTTGTTTAGAAAAGCGAACATTTGATAGTGTTCCCGCTGCGAGATCGGGTCGTACTTATGGTCATGGCAACGCGCGCAGCCAATCGTGAGGCCCAGCCAGACGCCGCTGGTGGTCTGCACGCGATCGGCAACGGCCTCCACCCGGTACTGTTCGAAATCGATGCCGCCCTCAAAATTCGATGGCGTATTGCGATGGAATCCGGTGGCCGTGATCTGGTCGTTGGTCGCGTTCGGCTGCAGGTCGCCGGCAAACTGTTCGATGGTGAAGCGGTCGAACGGCATGTCGTCGTTTAAGGCGCGAATAACCCAATCGCGGTATGGGAAAATGTCGCGAGGCGCATCAATGGTGTATCCGTCCGAATCGGCAAAGCGGGCGAGGTCCAGCCAGTGCCGGGCTTGCCGCTCGCCGTAATGCGGAGAAGCGAGCAGCTTGTCTACCAATCGCTCATACGAGTCGGCGCTCTTATCGGCGACGAAAGCTTTCACTTCCTCCGGCGTTGGAGGCAATCCAATCAGGTCCAGACTTACGCGGCGAATGAGTGTGGCGCGGTCAGCTTCCGGTGACGGAGCCAAATTCTTTTCCTTCAACTTCGCCTGGATCAACTCATCGATACCAGCGGCTTGCGGCCGCTTCACCGGTTGAAAAGCCCAGTGTGTCGACTTGCGGCGCTTGGCTGCCGCGAACTCCGGCGTCGCTGGCAGTCCGCGCTTCACCCACTCTTCGAGCGTGGCGATCTGCTCCGGCCCCAGCTTCTTTCCGGGCGGCATTTTCAGCGCGCCTTCATGCCGAACAACCTGCAAAATCAAGCTCGCCGCGTCGCCCGGAACCGCGGCGGGTCCGCGATTGCCGCCCTTAAAGAGCGCTTCGCGGGAATCCAGCGCCAGGCCGCTGTTCGACACGTTTACGGAGTGGCAGCCCTGACAACTGGACCGCAACAACGGACGCACTTCCTTGTCAAAGAATTCGACGTCGACCGGCGGTTGCGCGTACGCTGCCGCGGCCAGCAGGAATGAAGTGGCAATGCGCATGTTGCAACTATCATATCAACGCCGCAAGGTACGCGGGGCGCCGCTTTCGACGCCCCGCGAATCGCTATCTGGAATCGGTGGCGAACCGGGCGATCAGATCCCGCTCGGCACGATACCAGTCTTCTTCGGGCGAACCCATCGGGCAGCCGCGCTCGATCCAGGATTGGTACGCACGCTCTTCAATTTCACGTGCATCGACAGCGGAGGGGAACTCCACCGCGTCGGCCAAATGCGCGATGGAAGTGTTGGTCGTCTCCACAATTGTTTTGGGAGCCGCTTTCCGGCGAGGGGCAGCCGGCTTGGAGGTTTTCTTGACGCTAGCATCGCTAACCGGGGGAGGTGCAATAGTAGCTTCGTTCGTTTTCTTTCTTGTCATAGGTAACGGTCACTCCTGAATGGGCTGAGAAAATCGACTCACAACGGGGTAACGAGGAGGAACGAGCTCTCAATTTATTTTACTAGAGTTCGATGTTAATTTGCAGTTACGCTGGAGCTATGCGCGGACGGCCCTTGGCGATGCTCGCCGCAGTGCCCCTGTTCTATCAGGATGTCCTGCCGATTCTGGAAAAACACTGCCAATCGTGCCACCGTGCCGGCGAAGTCGCGCCAATGGCGCTCCAGACATTCGAACAAGCCCGGCCCTACGCCCGCGCCATTCGCGACTCAGTCCTCCGGCGCACGATGCCGCCCTGGTTTGCCGACGCCGCTCCCGGCGTCTTCGTCAACGATCCGCGGCTTACCGCGGCGGAGATATCAACGTTGCGCCAGTGGGCGGAGGGCGGCGCCCCGGCTGGGAGGGTCGTCGTATCTCGTCAGTGGACCGAAGGCTGGCGGATCGGAACGCCGGAGGCAATTCTCATGATGACCGTACCCTTCGCGGTGCCGGCGAAGGGCGAGGTCGACTATCAGCATGTCATTGTCCCGACGGGTTTCACGCAGGATCAGTGGGTGACGGCAATTGAGGTCCGGCCCGAAAGCCGCGCCCATGTGCATCACGCCGTAGTCTTCGTGCGCCCTCCGCGTTCGGTGTGGCTCCGCGAGCACCCGGCGGGCGAACTGTTCGCGGCGAAGGGGCAGGCGCTACGAGGTCTGTCGACTTTGGACGAGGTGATTGCGGTCTATCTTCCGGGCGCCGAACCGCACGCACTGCCGGCCGGCCACGCGAAGCTGATTCCCGCGGGCAGCGACCTGATCTTTCAGATGCATTACACCACCAACGGACGCGCCGCAGCGGATCAAACAAGGGTGGGCCTGGTCTTCGCCAAGGAGCGTCCGCGCGTCCGCCACTACTCACTTTCCATCGCGCAGGGCGATTTCGCTATCCCGCCAAATGCCGCCGCCCATCCGGTGCAAGCGGCGTTCCTGGTCAACACCCATACCGAAATTTACGCCCTGGCGCCCCACATGCATTTGCGCGGGAAATCGATGCGAGTGCGGGCCGTGGAACCGGACGAAACCGAGCGCGTGCTGCTCGATGTGCCGCACTACGACTTCAGCTGGCAACTTGTCTATCGGCCCGCCAGGCCAGTCCCGATTCCGCGAGGAACGCGGCTGTTAATCGACGCTGTTTTCGACAATTCGGCCGCCAATCGGCGCAATCCAGATCCGGGCGCCACCGTTCGCTGGGGCGAGCAGAGCCGCGAAGAAATGGTTGTCTGTTTCGTCGATTTCCTGCTTCCCCTCCCTATTTCGCCGAATGAACTATTTCGCGCGCCGAGGGCCGTCAAATAGCTGGAAATCCGACGCGGGCCAGTTTGCGTATTGGCTGCTATGCGGCGGTGGCTTAGAGCGACGATTGGGATTGGAATCGTCTTTTGGTGGATAACCGGAATCGGACCATCCGGCGATCTACGAAAGTTCGATCAGGAAGCAGTTGCGGCGCGCCCGATGCAGTATCCGCCACTCATGTTCCTGCCGCGAGACACCCTTCAAATCACCGCCCGGCGGCAGCAAGTGCCGGTAGTAAACGACTAAGTCCGGCAAAGCCTTTTCGTACTCTGCCCGGCTGTGCACGGATTGAAACATGGAAGCCGCGCGACCCGCATGAAATGGTTTCACTATCGCCGCCCCGGCGGAGAATCTCCGTGATCACGCCGCCCTGCGAGCGGAAGCAAGGGTGATCCGTGACCGAGTTGATGGATGTGGATTGGCGGCAGATTAATGAGGTGCTACAGCGTTCGTGGCGATCGTTGCACCGGGCGGCGACTTAGAGCGGCTACGCTCGCCGCATTTTAACGTAACGCACGCAAACCGGAGACGGCGCCTTCACCGGAGCGCCAACCTGCTCCAGCGCCCCTGAAGTCTGGTTGATCCGGAACAACACGATAGTGTGCGAATCCTGGTTAGCCGCGATCAGGAACTGGCCGGTCGGATCAATCGCGAAATTGCGAGGGACTTCGCCTTGGGTCGATTTATGCTCAACGGACTTCAGCTTGCCTGTCGCCGCGTCAACCTGGAAAACCGCGATCGTATTGTGACCGCGGTTAGATCCATAAACGAACCTGCCGTTCGGATGGGCGACCACTTCGGCCGTCGAGAAACCGCGCTTCACCGGCTCCGGCAGCGTGGTGACAGTCTCGATCTCGGTGAGCGTCCCCTTCTTCGCGTTCCAGTTGAAAGCCGTCACGGTGCAGGTCATTTCATTGATAACGTAGGCGAACTTGCCCGACGGATGGAAGCTGAAATGGCGCGGGCCGGACCCGGGCTTGACGGTGGCGAACGCTGGGTCGTTAGGAGTCATGGCGCCTGTGGCCGCGTTGAAGCGGTAGACCTTCACCTGATCCAAGCCGAGGTCGGCGACAATGACGTGCCTATTCTGCTTATCGAAGTTCACCGAGTGAGCGTGCGGACCCTTCTGTCGTCCGGGATCTATGCTGGTTCCCGCGTGCTGATGATACGCCGTTCGCTCGCCCAGCTTTCCGTCGGCGCCAATCGCGAACGCTGCGCAACTGCCCGTTCCGTAATTGGCCAGCACCGCGTAACGGCCGTTGCGGCTGATGTTCACATGGCAGGTCGACGTGCCTCCGGCGGGGACATCGTTGAGCTTTTCCAGCTTGCCGGTGGCGGTGTCGATCTTGAACGCCGTTAGAGACCCGCTTTCCTCGCCATTGAACTTGTTCAGTTCGCCGCAGGAATAAAGGTAGTTGCCGGTGGGGTGGATGGCAAGGAAAGAAGGGTTCTCCGTCTCGCCGACCAAGCCTTCCGGCGTCAACGTCCCCGCCGCCGTGTCCAGTACAAAGCTATAAATCCCCTTGCTGTCACCCCGCGTATACGTTCCTATGTAGACGCGATACTTCCCGTCCGCCGCCTTCGCCGCCAGCGTGCCCGCACCCATTATTCCAACAAATCCTCTGCGCGATAGCATTTCCATCTCCTATTGTTCAGTTTGAATTAAAATAGCCGTTCCTGCTTCCGAAGCGTCCCGAAACTGCCAATGTTCGCCACCGAGAACGATACCAGATACTGGTTCTCGTTGCGCGTGCCGAAACTGAAACGCCGGTGCTGGAAAGATAGGCCGCAGCAATCGGAGTTATAACTGACCTCCGTGGTAGCGTATTGCAAAACCTTATCGCGATGGTCGTAGACGGCGTTAAAGCCGGCGCGCCAGCCGGGTTTGCCCTCGACGCCATACCCGACTCGAGCCAACAACTGATTAGCATTCGGGGAAAGGCCGGGTGCGCCGCGAACCTGATTATGCCCCACGGCGCCGCTGTACTTCTCCTTTAAGCGGAAGTCCGCGGTTACGGAAGAATTGGACACCCTTGGAAAGAGCGGGTCGTAATCGGTGCGCCATTCTATGGCTGCGCTGGGGATCGGTTTCAGCCGGAGCGCGGAGACGACGGGAGAGTAGTTCCGCGGTCCATTGAAGAAGGCGTAGCCGGTGAGTCCAATGGTGGAGGCGAAAACGTTGCGTTGTCCGGCCACCACCGCGCCGCCAAAAGTGGGGTCAAAGTAGCGGCGCTGCCAGACCTGCCATGTCAAAACCTCTTCGATCTTGTCGCCGCGTTTGACAAAAATGCGGTTTATCAGCGCGAACTCGCCCTCAGAAGTGCTGTTCAGGATGTCGACTTCGTCCAACCGGAGCGTCTCCCGAAACCGGTTGACGCCGTCGACGCGCCGGAACGCGAGCCGCGGTTCAATGACATGCTTCAGCTTACTTCCCATCCATTTTGGCGCGTCGAACACCTTTTCAAGTGTTGGAGTCACGATATCAAACTGAATGTCAGACGCGAAGCGAGCGAGATTTTGACCGGAAACTTGAAAGGTCTCGGCATCTCGCCGTGAACCGTAGGCCGTGCCATGAAGTGTTATAGAAGGAAGTACCCGGAAACCTTTGTAATGAATCGATGTTGAAAGCCGAGGTGCAGCGTCAAGACGCTCCGTAAACGATCTGGTTTCAAAAAGCAGTTGGCGGCGGCGGAAAAACCCCGCACTCGATTCCATGGAAAACCAGATTGGCAGCAATTTCTTGTTGATCTGGCGGTCCCGGGCGAAGAATTCAAAGCTCGGCAGCTTGCGGATAACGATCTGATCTACTTCCTGGCTTCCCTGGAAAAGTTGGTGGCGGGAGATTACGCCGTGAAAGGAGTATGAGGACCAGGACTTCGAAACGTACCCTATAGAGTTGACTTCGGAAAAGATCGCCTCATTGAAGCTTTGCGTGAAGGCTTGCCGGAAAAGAAAAGAAGACAAATAGTTTATGTTCGCGAATCCCTTCCAACCGCCGCCGATTTCCGACTTCGCGGAAATATTGTATTGGTATCCCCCCTCTTTAAATCGGGTGCCATCGTCCTGGAGGCGTCCCCGGTCTTTGACACCGTAAAGCGAGAATCCGAATTCTGTTCCGGCCCTGGGCTTGCCGCGAAAATCCACCTCATGGGAAGTGCCGCGGGCAGTGAATAGTCGAGCCCGGTACATCGTATCGTAGCTGCGATTTATAGCCCAAAAGTAGCCGCTCCCAACGATCCATCCAAGGCGGGTGCTGCGGCCGGCGTTCGGTGTGAGGAATCCGCTGCGGCGCGGTTCCTCCTCAAGCGATTTATAGAAAACCGGCGTGTATAGAATAGGTACGCGTCGAACCTTAAAGTAAGACTTGTAGGCCAACGCCCTGTCGCCGGGAATAATGTCGAACTTCGGGCCCGTCAGCCGCCACCAAGGCTTGGGGATCTTGCAGTTGGTGACGAAGCCGTCGTAGAGGATATAGCGATTCTTGATCTTCTGTGCCCAACGGCCTTGAAAAATAAATGGGTTATTCGTCATCAGAAGGCCAGGTCGATATTCGACCTTCGCCGGAGCGGAACCCTTTATTTCATAGAATCTTCCAGACTCTTCCTTCAAGTTGTACTCCATACGGACGGCGGTCAGTTTTTCGCCATTTTCGAAGTTTTCGAAACTAACGTTCCCGCGGGCGTCGGCATCGCCAGTTAACTCGTTATAGTCAATCTCGTCGGCGGTGAGCAGCATCTCTGTCGTCTCGATGCGGGCGGCGACACGGAGCTTACGAATGGGGCCTTCCATCTCTTGCCGGAGGACGGCGGACGTGACAATTTCGTCGGCTGCGGGAGCGCCTGGACGGAGGGTTACCGGCTTAGAACTCGGAACAATCTGAGCCGACAATACCCCACTTAGTACCATAAAGAAAACTAAGGCTGCGCCCGATAAACGCTGTAGGGCCGGAAGAAGAGACTCTAAAGGCTTAAGACAAAAGTGCTTGAAAAATAAAGGATTAGTGGTAAAGTATTGAAAAGGGTACGGAAAGGCCCATTGGTCCTGTACCCGGTGACGAACCAAGGGTTCCCCACCGGAACGTTTGGATGCTTTACTCAACCCTGCAACGCTAGCACGGACTTCGAAACTGAGGCAACCACATGATTTGCTCCCGCTGCGCTCACTGGAACAATGAGGACGAACACCGCTGCACGAAATGTGCGGCGCGATTGACCGACCGGCAGGTCGAATCGGCCTTTCACAGTCACGGCGCGTTGGCGCTGCAACCAATGGCGCGTGAATCGGCGGTCGCGGTTATGGAAGCTCCGGAGGGTTTGAGGCTGGAGACGACTTATGAGGCGCCAGATTCTTCCCCGGGGCGCATTCCGCGTTATGTCACCTCTTTGCAGCAGTCGTTATTCGCATTACGGGAAGCCGGGAAAGTGGTTTCGATTGATGGCTTGGAGCCGGATCGCCGGCCCGCGAAGAGGCGTGTAACCACGGCCCCGAGGCGTCGCCAGGCGACGGCGTCGTATTTGCCTCAGCAGGGAGTCCTGGAGTTTGTGCCAATGCCCGCTCCGCATCCGAGAAAACTGGCGACCTCGGTTGACGCGAGGATCTTTTGTGAACACCCGGTGGCCTCCGTGAGCCATCGGATTTTTGCGGCGTTGTACGATTTGGGTTTCATTGGCGTGCTGGTAATGGCGTTCTTGGGTGTCCTTTATTGGGGCTGTGAAGACTTGGCAACGGCGATAGCGGATCCTGTGAGCGCGGCTGTTCTGGCGGCGGGCGCCGTTCTAATCGGTTTGCTTTACCACAGTGTTTTTCTTGCGGCGCGGGGCGAGACGCCGGGGATGCGGTTCGCGGGACTGCGGTTAGTGGATTTCGATGGCCGTCAAACGACGGAAGCACAGCTTCATATGCGAGTCCTCGGGGCATTTTTTAGCGTCCTGCCGGCGGGTATGGGGCTACTCTGGGCGCTCGTCGACGAAGAAAGCCTGACTTGGCAGGATCATATTTCGCATACCTTCCCGACTTCGGTCGCCACGGAGTGACGGCTCGCGTTACTCTGGGGTTGAGCCGAATGCACTTCTCCGCTTCTCCCTTCTCGAGTATCGAGCAGGCAATCGCCGACTTTCGTGATGGCAAGATGCTCGTCGTCGTCGATGACGAAGACCGTGAGAACGAAGGCGACCTGACCATTGCGGCTGAAAAGATCACGCCGGAAATCATTAACTTTATGGCGGTTCACGGACGCGGTCTGATCTGCCTGGCGATGAGCTCGGAGAAGTGCGATGAACTGAATCTGCCGCAGATGTCGCCGAACAATACGTCGCGATTTGGCACTGCCTTCACCGAATCGGTGGATGCCGCCGTTGGCATCACGACAGGCATTTCGGCGGCGGACCGGGCATTGACAATCCAGATAGCTATGCGGCCGGACGCCAAGCCGTCGGACCTGGCGCGGCCGGGACATATGTTCCCGCTGCGGGCCAAGGAGGGCGGCGTGCTGGTGCGCGCCGGGCAAACCGAGGCGGCGGTGGATCTGGCGCGACTGGCAGGGCTGGAACCGGGCGGCGTCATCTGCGAGATCATGAACGAGGACGGGACGATGGCGCGAGTCCCGGAGTTGCGGGAGTTCGGCGAGCGGCACGGCATTCGGATGATTTCGGTAGCGCAGTTAATCCGATACCGCCTACGGAATGAACGGTTCTTGATTCGCAAAGGTGAAGGACGGATCCGAACTCGCCACGGTGAATTCCACCTTATTACGTATTACTCGCAGATTCAGCCGTTGATTCATTCGGCGTTGGTGATGGGAGATGTTTCGAAGGCGGAGAACGTTCTGGTGCGCATGCATGCGCACTGCGCCTACGGGAATCTGTTCGGATCGATTGACCACGACGGGGCAGAATTAATGGAGCGTTCGATGGCCGCGATTGCGCGGGAGGGCACGGGGGTGCTGGTCTATCTGCATCAGAATTCCGACGGCGTGCGTTACATTCCGCGTGCGGACGGGTCTGTCTCCATCGAGCCGCGGACGCGAGGGCCGCAAGTTATCGCCACCGCCGATGGCACCCAGGTGATGCACGAAGCGGGCATTGGTTCGCAGATTTTGGCCGACCTGGGACTGCACCGGATCAGGCTATTAACCAATAACCCGCGTAAAGTTATAGGCCTGGAAGGCTACGGAATTGAGATTACCGAGCAGGTTCCGATCCCTCGCGACTGAAAAATTGGCTTAAAAGGCTGGAACACTTCCCTTACGGTAAGCGTTTCTAGATTGAAGGAGTTCAAAACAGATCATGCGATTGCAATCCACACTGTTGTCCCTTATTCTTTCCGCCTCGGCCGTTTTTAGCGCCGACTCGGCCCTACTCAATCTGGTGATGCCGGAGGCGCGGATGGTGGCGGGAATGGACGTCGAACGCGCCCGCGATTCGTTCCTGGGGCGCAAGCTGATGGAACAGTTGGATACGAAGGACGCCGAGTTCGGAAAATTCATGGCGCTGACGGGTTTTGATCCGCGGCGCGATTTGCGCGAAGTAATTATCGCCACGCCGGACACGAATTCCAAGAATCCGCCGGCGCTCATCCTCGTGCGCGGTGTGTTCGACACAGGCCGGATTAACGGATTTCTGAAAGTGACCGGAGTGGCGGCGACGGAAAACCTGGGCGGCGTCGATTTCTATACAAAGGCCAACTCGAAGGACGACATGGGCTTCGCGATTATCGACGGAACGCTGGCGTTGGCCGGTCCTAAAGAAGTTGTGCGGGCGGCGCTGAAGCGGCGCGCGGAAGCGGGCTCCGCACTTACCGCGGCAACTTACTCAAAGGTACAGAGTTTGAGCCAGGCAAATGACATTTGGGCGGTAACATCGATTCCGGTGGCGGAGTTATCGAACGCAATGCCGGGCGGCAATCAAGGCCCAGGCGGCATGATGGGCGGCGATGCGTTCAAAGGAATAGAACAGGCGGCGATGGGTGTCCGGTTCGGCGCTGAATTCATGGAGTTGACCGCGGAGACGATATCGAAGACCGAGAAGGACGCGACCAGTATTGCCGACGTGGTCCGGTTCCTTTCGACAATGGTTCAGATGAACCGGGAGAAGCCGGAAGTGAAGGCCTTCGCGACGGCGCTGGATGCGATGAAACTGACGACGGACGCCAAAACGACGACGTTAACAATTTCGCTGCCGATGGCGGAGATGGAACAGATGTTCAAGTCGAGGGCCAAGCCGGCGCCGGCGAAGAAGATCTAAACACAGCCGCATAATTTGCGGATGCCCGGTAATCTTTCCAACCCCGTGAGAAGTTTCTTCTCACGGGGTGCGATACTATAACCAACCGAGTCCGATTGTGCGGGGTAATTTGGGGGCGGATTTCTTCCAACCACGTGCAAAAGCGGGTTAGAATGGAAAGGGCGATATCGGGACGGGTGGTGGCATTAAAACAACGATCTTTCTGGTACACGATGGCGTTTTTTGGCGTCATTATAGCAGCTTTACAGGTTTACGGCGGCGCTTACGAGGCTGAATTCGACGGCCACCCCGATGAAGCGGCGCATTTTGTGAGTTCGCTGATGATCCTGGATTACATTGGCCAATGGCCGTGGCCCGATCCCCTGCCCTGGGCGGCTCAGTATTATATTCACTATCCAAAAGTCGCCATCGGCCACTGGCCGCCAGGATTTTATACGATTCAGGCCGCGTGGTGGTTGCTGTTTCCGCCCGGCCGCGCGTCGTCAATGTGGTTAAACATTGCGATGGGTTTGGCGGCGATGGGTCTGTTTGTTAGCGCGGCGCGGCGAATCCGGGATTCCTGGCCGGCGGCGGTGGTAGGTGGCGTAGGGCTTTTATTTCTACCGATCATGCAGGAAGCGCATGCCCAGGTGATGGCCGAGTTGCCATCGCTGCTCTTCGTGATGTGCTTGTTATGGAGTCTGACGCGGCTTATGGAAGATCCTAGCGGCACATGGGTCCTATATGTCTTAACGGCGTTAGCCGGCGCGTTGGCGGTGAAAGGAACCGCAGTGGCGCTGGTGGCCTCGCCGGTCATAGCGGTGGCGCTGAGCGGGGTTTGGCGGCTTATCCCGCTGCGATACCTGATCGGATGGCCAGCGGCGGCGGGGGCCGCCGCCGCTGGTCTGTATCTGTGGCAATACCGATGGTCGTTTCAGCGGATCGTATCCTGGGGTGGGTTAATACCCGAATCGGCGTGGAGCGTCAACCTCCTACCGGGGATCACCGGGGCGGGCATCCTTGTGCTGGCAGGGGCTGGCGCCGGCGTGGTTATTTGGCGGCGGCAACCGGCGGCTGTCGCGGCGTTGTCGATTCTGGGATCGATGTTATTGACATCCTACTTCGTCCGGGCGATGCGAGAAACGCGGCATTGGATTGCGGCGGTCCCTATGTTGATACTTTTGTGCCTGGCGGCGTATGCATGGTTGGAACGGAAGACGCGATGGGCGCCACTGGCGCTGGCGGCAGCCCTGATCACCTACCCCGTCGCAATTTATCAACAGCGGGCGGCGGGATTCGCCGCATTGGCCGCCCAGATCCGGCAACCGGCCCGGATGTTATTCTCATCGCCTCAGGACTGGCGGGAGGGACCGTGGATCGCCATCGTCTGCCTGCGGGAGTCTCGGCCGTCGAGTACTATTGTTCGCGCCACGAAACTCCTGTCGGCCTCCACTTGGGATGGCGAGAACTATCGGGCTCTGGTGTTCACGTCGCAGGATGTGGAGCGAAAGTTGGATGAGACGGCTATCGATGTGGCGGTTTTGGACAAAGCCGGGATTACGCAACCGCCCGGAAAAGCTCCCCGCCCCCATCATCATTTGCTGGCGGCAACTCTCCGGGCCAGCCCATCCTGGAAGCCGTGCGGCGCGGCGGGAGAACTGACGGCGTATTGCCGTGTAGCGCCGCCGCGATTTTCCCGCCAGCCGCTACGTTTCGATTTAATGGAGCGGGTGGGCCTCACCATTGAGGAACGCGTGCAATAACGGGTTAGGGCGCCGCCACGTACAGATTGGAGTCGCCGCGGCCGATCCCTTAGGGCTCCCGCTGTCGTTTTGGTATCCTCCCCGTATGCTTCGAGTCGTTATACTTACTTTGATCGGCGCAATCCCGATGGCGGCGCAGCCACGGTCGGATCAGAATCTAAATGCCACGCTTTGGGTGCAATCGTCGGCGGAGTACGCGGCGATAACCACACAAACTTACCGGGCGGCGGCAATGGCGCTAACGGCAGCGTTGGCCGACCCGCATTGGACGGCGGCTTATGAGCAAACCAATGACTTTCGCGCGCTGCCGCCGGCGGTGATCTTAGATCTGGATGAGACTGTGCTGGATAACTCTTCGGCTCAAGTGCAAGTGATGCGGTCGGGACAGGGATTTACCGAGGAGGGTTGGGCGGCGTGGGTGAAAGAGGCGCGAGCTTTGGCAATTCCAGGAGCTGTGGCGTTTTTGCACGCGGCGCAGTTGAAGGGTGTTGCGCTTCACTACATTACGAACCGGGTTTGCAACACGGCTGACGCCGAAGACTCGACTGTGAAGGTACTCAAAAGCCTGCGCATTCCGTACGCACCGGACCGCTTGCAATGCATAACGGCTGGGAGCAATAAGACCGGCCGGCGGCGCGCGGTGGCCGAGAAGTTTCGCATTTTGTTGCTGATCGGCGACGATTTCAATGACTTCACGGCGGTTCCGGACGCGGTGGATGAACGGGCCAAACTGAGGAAATTCTACGATCCGATGTGGGGAGTAAAGTGGTTCGTGCTGCCGAATCCGATGTATGGATCCTGGGAGCGATCGGTGGGGATTGACCTGCCTAAAAAGTGGAATGCCCTGCGACCGTGATTTTCAGTGAGAATTTTTGAGCGCGCGGCGATGGCGGCGTTTGCGGGCATTCCACTGGACGCCGATATCGAAGTACAGCCCTTGGATTTCGAGTTGAATCTGTCGACGCTGCGAGTTGACAATCTGTACCGGTGCCGCCGGGCCGGCAAGGAGTTTTGATTCATTTTGAGGCGGTTCGCGGTATCGGCAAGACGTTTTGGACCGCCAGGTGGAGTATGTGCGGGCAATCGTCGCCAAGTATCAACTGCCATGCCGGAGCTATTTGCTGTTACTGACCGCCGTAGGGGTGCCGAAAGCGTTTCCCCGTTATTTGAAGTGCCAGTACGGGGATTACTATTCGAGGGTGCGGCTGCGCGTGGTGCGTTTGTGGAAAATTCCGGCGCGCCGGATTCTGAAGCTGGGACGGCTCTCGTTGTTGCCATGGACTGCACTAATGGCGGGGACGTCGGGGGAGTTCGCCGAATCGCTGCGGACGCTGAAGGCAAGCGGGATTCGGAGCTTACCGGACCAAATGATGTTACTAAGGGGGCCTCGTCGTGGTAAAAATTAAAATGATCGAGGAGGTCTTGGCCTGCATGACTATGGAAGAGATTATCAAGGAATCCTCCTTCTCCCAGTGGCTTATGGAGGAGGGCGAAAAGCTCGGGATGCAGCGCACTCTCACCCAACTTCCGGCCACTCGATTCGGCCCGTTGCCTTCTTGGGCGGAGAAACGTCTAACCACCGCCGACCGCAGTTCGCTCAATCGGTGGACAACGAATTTTGTTTCCGCCGCTTCGGTCGAAGATTGCCTGAATTAGTCATTGTGAACTCCTGAAGATCGTTACCCCAACCGCCGTCCCCCGCAAACATTCGCGCGAGAAATCGTTCGGAAGGCCTTCCTCCCACTCCAGTTGCTAAACTGGAAGATTCCTCACATGGAACTCGAAAAAATATATGAGCCGCAGCGGTTTGAACCACATTGGGCCGAGTGGTGGGAGACTTCCGGCATCTTCCGGGCGAACCCGGCCAAGCCCGGTCGTTCGTTTTCATTGGCGATTCCGCCGCCCAACGTAACCGGCTCGCTGCACATTGGCCACATGATCGGCCACACCGAGATGGACATTATCATCCGCTACCACCGGATGCTGGGCGACAACACCGTCTGGATTCCGGGCGCCGATCATGCAGGCATCGCGACGCAAATGGTTGTCGAACGGCAACTCGCCAAAGACGGTCTCACCCGCTTCGATCTGGGCCGCGAGAAGTTCGAAGAAAAAGTGTGGGAGTGGAAGGCGCAGTACGGCGGCAATATCGAACGGCAGATGCGCCGGATCGGCGACTCGGTTGACTGGACGCGCAATCGCTTCACGCTCGATCCGGGCCTGTCGCGCGCAGTGCGCGAGATCTTCGTTCGCCTTTACGACAAAGGGCTAATCTACCGCGGCGAGTACATGGTGAACTGGTGCCCGCGTTGCCGCACCGCGCTCTCCGATCTGGAAGTGAACCATGAGGACACTGCCGGCAGTCTGTGGGAAATCCAATATCCGGTGAAAGGTCAGCCGGACCGGTTTCTCACCGTGGCGACTACGCGCCCGGAGACCATGCTCGGGGATACGGCGGTGGCGATCAACGCCCGCGACGAGCGCTACCTGGACCTGCACGGCAAGACCGTGCTCCTGCCGCTGGTGGGCCGCGAGATTCCCATCATTCTCGACGACATGGCCGACCCCGAATTCGGCACAGGCGTCGTGAAAGTGACGCCGGCGCACGACCCAAATGACTTTGAAGCGGGCAAGCGTCACAACTTACCGCACATGCGGGTAATTGACGACACGGCCAAAATGACGGCTGAGGCGGGCGAGGCGTATGCCGGCATGGACCGGTTTGAAGCGAGGAAGAAAGTGTTGGCGGATTTAGAAGCCATGGGGCTACTGGCCGGCGCCAAGCCGCACAATGTGCCCGTGAGCGTGTGCCAGCGCTGCCGCACGATCGTCGAGCCGCTGGTCTCCACGCAATGGTTTGTGAAGATGGAACCGCTGGCGAAACCGGCGATTGAAGCCGTGGAAGACGGCCGCATTCAATTCATCCCGGAGACCTGGGCGAACACTTATTTCCACTGGATGCGCAACATCCGCGACTGGTGCATCTCCCGCCAATTGTGGTGGGGACATCGCATTCCGGCGTGGCATTGCGGCGATTGCAACGGCATAACGGTAAGCCGCGAAACGCCGTCGGAGTGCCAACATTGCCAATCCGTGAACATCACGCAGGATCCCGACGTTCTGGACACCTGGTTCAGTTCCGGGCTGTGGCCATTCTCCACGCTGGGCTGGCCCGCCGAGACGGAGGACCTGAAGCGATACTACCCGACATCGCTGCTGATCACCAGCTACGACATCATCTTCTTCTGGGTGGCCCGTATGATCGTGCTGGGCCTGGAATGCACGGGCGAAGCGCCATTCCGGCAGGTCTACATCCACGGTCTGGTCCGCGACGCCGAGCGCCAAAAGATGTCGAAGACCAGAGGCAATGTTATCGACCCGCTGGCGGTAACGGAGAAGTACGGGACCGACGCCGTACGCATGTCGCTGGTGCTGGCCGCCCCTCCGGGCACTGACATTATCGCGAGCGAAGACCGCATGCAAGCGGCGCGTTCCTTCGCCAATAAGATCTGGAACGCGGCGCGATTCCTGTTCCTGAATCTAGAGCGCGCTGGTGCGGAACCGTGGGCGCCGGAGGAGAAAACCTTCTACTTGCCCGAGGCCGTTGACGGCGCCGTGCCCCTGGAGGACCGCTGGATCTTCTCGTCGCTCAACACCTGCGCGGGCGAGGTGAACAAGGCCATTTCGACGTATCGCTTCCACGAAGCGGCCAACATTTTGTGGCACTTCTTCTGGGACGATTTCTGCGATTGGTACATCGAGATCAAGAAGCTGAAGTTCCGGGAAGGCTCCGGACTGGACGCCAATTGGCGGAATATACTGACCGTGTTTGAGACGTCGCTGCGGCTGCTGCACCCCGCGATGCCGTTCATCACCGAAGAGTTGTGGCAGCGGCTTTGCAAGGGGCGCCCGGGGCGGCCGGAATCGATTGCACTGGCGCAGTTTCCGCAGTATAACGAGTCAGTACACGATGCCGTAGCCGAGAAATCGTTCGCCCAAATGCAGGAAATTATCGGCGCGGCGCGCAATCTGCGAGCCGACGCGAAGCTGGATCCGAAGCAGCAGTTGGACGCGTATATCTATTGCGAGGGCATAGTGGCGGGGTTAGCCATCGAACAAAAAGAATCAATTGAACGGCTGGCCAACGTGACACTGACTTTGACTGGGCCGGGAGCCGAACGGGCCCGCGGCGCGAAGCGTTCGACGCCGGAATTCGATTTGGTTCTGGCCGTGCCGGCGGCGCAAATGGAGAAGCAGCGCGACCGCCTGGTAAAAGAGATCGCCAATCTGGGACTGGTGATCATGAACTCGGAAAAACAGTTGTCCAATGAGGATTTCCTGAAGAAAGCGCCGGAAAAGGTGCTGGCCACGCTGCGCGAAAAGCTGGCCGATTACAAGGCCCAATTGGACAAGAGCAAAGAAGCCCTGGAAGAAATCTAACGTTATGGAAATCGATCTACGCCATTCGGAGATAGTAGACGTGGTGCGGCGGGCGCTGGCCGAAGACATCGGTTCGGGAGACATCACCACCAATGCCACGGTGGACGCTGGGCTGATGGGGACCGGGCGGTTTATTGCGCGGCAAACGATGACGGTGTGCGGCGTGGAATTGATTGAACTGGTGTACGCCGAACTGGGCGGCGTGGACTTTCTGGGGATCCATTTACACAGCGGAGAGCGGGCGGCGGCGGGCGATGTGCTCGCGACCGTCCGCGGCCGGGCGCGCACGCTGCTGACCGGCGAGCGCGTGGCGTTAAATTTTCAGCAACGTTTAAGCGGTATTGCCACGCACACGCGGAGACACGCCGACGCGGTGGCAGGCACGGGCTGCAAAATCCTGGATACACGTAAGACCACGCCGGGGCTGCGGCGCCTCGAAAAGTGGGCGACGTCCTGCGGCGGCGCGACGAATCACCGGCTAGGACTCTTCGATGCGGTGCTGATCAAGAACAACCACATCACGGCGGCCGGCGGCGTGCGGCAGGCGCTGGAGCGAGTGTTGGCGGCGGGCGTTCCGGCCGGTATTGACGTGGAGATTGAAGTGCGGACGCGCGGAGAGTTGGAAGATGCGTTGACGTTTGGGGCGAATCATTTGCTGCTCGATAATCTAACGCCGGACGAGGCGTCCGACTGGATCCGCTTCATAGCGGGCCGGGCAACAGTGGAACTTTCCGGCGGTATGCGACTGGAAAAATTGCGCGAGTACGCCTCGACAGGAGCGGACTTTATCTCGGTGGGCGCGTTGACACATTCGGCGACGTCGGTCGATATCAACTTCCGCGTCGCGTTAGAGACGGCATGAGTTTCGACATTGCACGCGTGCGTGCGGCGCTGCCCGAACGGCGCGTCGACTACTACGAAACACTGGGTTCCACAATGACCGCGGCGGCGGCAATTCGCGTTCCGGGAACGATTGTCGTCGCGAATCAACAGTCGGCGGGCCAGGGGCGGCACGGGCACTCGTGGCATTCCGAGCCCGATAGCGGGCTGTATTTCACCATCGTGCTGGCGCCGCGCCTGGCGATGGAGCTACTGCCCGTGGTGACGCTGGCGCTGGGTCTGGCGGCGCAGGAGGCAATTGCGCAAGTGTGCAATGCGCAGGCGGATTTGCGGTGGCCGAATGACTTACTCATCGGTCCGCGTAAGTGCGCGGGGATACTTACTCAACTGGATGGCGCCCGCGTGCTGGCGGGAATTGGCATCAATGTGAATCACGCTTCCCTGCCCGCGGAACTGGGCGCCATCGCGACGAGTCTGCGGCTCGCGACCGGCCACTTGCATTCGCGCGAAGAACTGCTCTGCGCGGTGGCCGGCGGCGTGGACCGCATGGTCAATCTGCTGGAAACGGAAGGCAGCGGGCCGGTGCTGGCGCTATTCACAGCGCAATCGAGTTTCGCGCGCGGGCGGCGCGTACAGGTGGACCTGCCGGGCAGTTTGCTCACAGGGACAACGGCGGGATTGACCGCCGACGGCTTCCTGCTGCTTGACGGCGACGATGGCCGGCGGCATACGATCTTAGCGGGCGGCGTTCGACCGGAGAATTAAGACATGTTACTCGCACTCGATGTCGGCAACACGAATATCACGATCGGCGCTTTTCGCGGCGATCAACTGACCGGTCGCTGGCGCCTCCGCACCATTCGCGAGCAAACGGTGGATGAATGGGGCATCCTGCTGCGTAACATTTTTTCGTTGAGCGGGCTGGACCTGGAGGGCGTACACGGAATTATCATCTCCAGCGTGGTGCCGGTGATCAACACGATCCTGGCCGAAATGGTGCGAAAGTATTTCCAGCGGGAAGCGGTATTTGTGACGGCGGAGACGGACCTGGGGATTCGCGTGCTCTATGACAATCCGCGCGATGTGGGCGCGGACCGCGTGGTGAATGGCGTGGCGGCGTGGCGGATTTACGGCGGGCCGGCGGTGGTCGTGGACCTGGGTACGGCGATCACGTTTGACGTGATCTCGCGGGAGGGCGAGTATCGCGGCGGCTTGATTTGCGCGGGCATCGGGATGGCGATCAGCGGGCTGTTCTCGAAGACGGCATTGCTTCCAATGGTGAACTTCGCGGCGCCGGAAAAGCTCATTGGCACGAATACGATGGGCAGCATTCAGAGCGGCTTGTATTATGGCTCGCTCGGCATGATTGACGGTATATTGGAGCGCCTGAGGGCGGAGTTGGGTCCGGACACGAAACTCATCGCGACGGGTGGCAACGCCGGGCTTATCCGGGACGGGTCGCGGCTAATTCAACATGTGGATGAGGACCTGACGCTGACCGGGCTGCGGCTGATCTGGGAGCGCGTCCGGAAATGAATGAAGAGAACTGGGCCGGGAACTACTTCAACTATTTCACGGAGATCGAAGAGCATTTTATGCGGGCGCGCGGGACCAGTCTCTTCCTGATGTCACCACTGGATTGGGCGCTCGTGGAAGGTTGGAAGAACACCGGCGTTCCGCTGGAAGCGGTGCTGCGCGGCATTGACGATGCGTTTGAAAAGTACCGCTCGCGGAAAAAGAAAACGGCGCAACAAGTAAACTCGCTTTCCTATTGCGCGCAGGCGGTGACCAAGGCGGCTGAGGAGTTGTTGAACAATCGGCCGGCGCGAAAAGCGGGGCCGACGGCGGAAGAGTCGCTGCCGAATGAACAATTGCGGGCGGAGTTGGAGAGCCGCATTCCGGAGTTAGAGGCGCATGGTTTTACGACGCAGGCGGAAGCGGTGCGGACGATCGTGGCGGAGTTCGAAGCGCGTCACCAGGACCTGGAAGAACTGGAGCGGCATCTGAGCGCGATTGAGGAAAAGATCCTGGCGCAGGCGCGCGCGGCGCAAACGGAGGCGGAACTGCTGGCCGCGCGACAGGACCTGGATGGAGAATTGCGCCCGCACCGGAGCCGCTTGTCGGCGGCGGAATTGACAATGCTGGAGAAGTGTTTCCTGGACCGGCGGCTGTTCGAACGCATTGGCATCCGGCGGTTAAGTCTCTTCTTCCTGCTTTGAAAGAATTTTTGTTTGATAATAAGAAATTGATCTGCAACAGAAGTCCAGCCAGATCATCTATAGTGGTGATCCATGTCCAAGTCGAAATCCAAAAGCTCGACGAGTAATCAGGAGCCTCCCATTTCCAAGCCCAGTCCTGCGAAAACGGCCGCGTCCGGTCACTCCGCCGCCAATCAATTGATTACGTTTGAAAAGGCCATGAAGCTCTTTCACAAGAGAGATTTTCAAGGCGCTTTGCCGGGATTCGATGAAGCCGGCAAGGGGAGCGATCTGTCAATCGCCCACACCGCACGGTTGCATGCCATTATGTGCCGGCAACGGCTGGAACGAGAGTCGCCGCAGTTAAAGACATCCGAGGACAATTACGCTTTTGGCTTGGCCCTGGCGAGCCGGCGTGAACTAACCGGGGCGGAGAAATATCTGCAGCGGGCGCTGCAGTTAGCTCCGAAGGCGGATCATATTCTGTATTCCCTGGCGCTTGTCAAGGGCCTGCAAGGCGACATGCAGACGGCGGCGGGATACTTGGCGCAAGCTATCGAAATCCAACCTTCAAACCGTTCGACAGCCCGGACGGACCCAGACTTCCACGACTTGCTGCGCCATCAGCCCATTCGCGAACTTGTCTTCTAAAGCTGATCATTCGGCGGCTGGCGAGGACTTCCTGCACGGCCCTTTGCGCATCGTGTCCATTGGCGGCGGCACTGGACTGTCGACGCTCCTGAGTGGGCTGAAGGCGTGGGCTGGGCCGGATCGGCCCACGGTTTCAATCACCGCGATTGTCACGGTGACCGATGACGGCGGCAGTTCCGGCCGGCTGCGGCGGGATTTTCTTGTCCTTCCCCCCGGCGATATTCGCTCCTGTATCGTCGCCCTCTCCGAGGATGAAGCGCTGCTGAGCCGCATGTTTCAATACCGGTTCAAAGAGGGCCGGGGATTGAAGGGCCACAGTTTCGGCAATCTGTTTCTGACGGCGCTTACGGACCTGACCGGCGATTTCGCCTTGGCCGTTCGCCTGGCGTCGGAGATCCTGGCGTCGCGCGGACACATCATACCTTCGACGGCGGAAAACGTCGTGCTGGAAGCGCAACTCGCCGACGGGCGCATTGTGAAAGGCGAAAGCAAGATTAGTAAGAGCCGCTCGCCGATTGATTGGATCCGCATTCTGCCCCGTTCGCCGCGGCCGTTCCAGGAATCGATTGAGGCCATTCGACACGCCGATTTGATTACGTTCGGTCCGGGTTCGCTTTTCACGAGCGTCATTCCCAACCTGCTGGTACGCAGTATCCCGCGCGAGATCATGAAAGCCGCGGGCCTGCGGGCGTACATTACGAACCTGATGGGACAGCCCGGCGAGACGATCGACTTTACCGCCGCCGATCACGTCACAGCGATACTGAAGCACTGCGGCGTGCCAGTGAAAAAGGCTGGCAAACTGCTCGATTATGTGATCGTGAATCAGGCGCCGCTTCCGGCCGCCGCGTTGCGCCGCTATGCCGCGCAGCAGGCGATTCCGGTGGAAGTGGACCTTGATCGATTGCAAGCCATGGGCCTCCGGGTGCTCAAGGCGGACCTTGCCGAATGCGATCCCAAGATCCGGCACTGTCCGGAACGTACGGCCGAACGCGCCGTGAAACTGGCGCGTTTGGGCCGCCGGCGCCGTCAAATTATGGCCCGCGGCAATGCGCCAAAATAGTAACTAGCTCCCATGTCCTCATCTCTTTCGGTTGTTATTCTCGCGGCCGGTTTCGGCACGCGCATGAAATCGCGGACCACGAAGGTTCTGCACCGCGCCGGTGGTCTTTCGCTCATTGAACACGTCGTGCGAACGGCGTTGACCATTGCGCCCGCGGAGCGAATTGTGGCCGTCGTCGGGCATCAGGCCGAACGCGTCAGCGAGGCGTTGGCGCCTTACGGCGTCCGTACCGCGCTGCAGGAAGTTCCTCGCGGCACCGGCCACGCGCTCCAATGCGCTCGCGGCGCGGCCCCGGCCGATGGCGCCCTTGCCGTTCTGTATGGCGACGCCCCGCTGCTCTCCGAAGCCACGCTGGCGCGCCTGGTCATGCAACACGCCTCGGGCAAGGCCGCCGCCACCGTGCTCACCGCCGAACTCGACGATCCGGCCGCTTATGGCCGCATCATCCGCGGCGCCGATGGCGGCGTGGAAGCCATCGTCGAATACAAAGCAGCTACTGAAGCGCAGCGCGCCATCCGCGAAATTAACTCCGGCATCTACTGTTTCGACGCCGCGCTGCTTTGGCGGCACATTGACGGCATCACCACCAACAATCCGGCCGGCGAGTTCTATCTCACCGATATGGTGGAAATCCTGCGGGCCCATGGCCATCGCGTCGACGGGCAGATCATCGCCGATTTCAGCGAACTGCTGGGCATCAACACGAAGGTGGAACTGGCCGAAGTGGATCGAATTTTTCGCGCCCGCAAGACGACGCAGTTGATGCTCGACGGCGTGACGATCGAGCGGCCGGAGACTGTCTCCATCGACGTTGACGTGACCATCGGCGCGGACACAATCATCGAGCCCAATTCGCGCATCCTGGGCCGTACAACTATCGGCGAGAACGCCGTTATCGGCGCCGGTTCGGTGATCGGCAATAGCGTGATTGCCGACGGCGTGATCTTGCAGCCCTATTGTGTAATCGACGACTCGCGGATCGGCGAAGCCGCGCACATCGGCCCCTTCGCCCGTTTGCGGCTGAAGAACCGCGTCGGCGCGCACGTGCATATTGGCAACTTCGTGGAGTTGAAAAACACGGCCATGGGCGATGGCGCCAAGGCCAATCATCTGACGTATCTGGGCGATTCGACCATTGGCTCCAAGTCCAACATCGGCGCCGGCACGATCACCTGTAACTATGACGGCAAGAAGAAACATCCGACGACGATTGGAGCGGGCGTGTTTGTCGGCAGTAACTCGACGCTGGTGGCGCCGGTGACGCTGGAAGAGGGCAGCTACATCGCGGCGGGCTCCGTGATTACGGACCAGGTTCCCGGCGGCGCCTTGGCGATCGCCCGCGGCCGGCAGACGAATAAAGTGGGCTGGGTGGCCAGGAAAAAAGGGAGTTAATGCGCCCAGCCGCGCTCGGCTTCCCGGCGCATCCGGTAGGCTTCCCGGCGGGCTTCCAGTTTCAGTTCCGAAGTCTCGCGCTCCACCTCGCTGGCGGCCTCGCGCAACTCGTCCCGCACTTCAATATGCGCCCGCCGCGCCTCATCCCGCGCTTCCCGCGCGGCGTCCCGCACGTCCTGGGCTGCGTCGCCCAAGGATCGCCCCACCTCCCGGCTCGCCTCCCGCAAATCATGCCGCTCTTGGTGCCGTTCGCGGTGTGAGCAAGCGACTGTACCCCAAATCATAAGCAAAATGCCCAACGCGATTCGGATCATTTTTCGGCTCCACTATTCCTACGATGGAAAAGTTGCGAAAGTTCCAAAACTTTACAGGACTAACATGGGGTGATAAATGTTCGGCAGCCGCATCTTGCCGATGGCCACCAGTTCCCCGTCCTCGCCAACCGCGCGCACGAATGGCGCTCCATTGCGAACGCGAAACGGCGAGACATGGAAGTCGCGGCCCTGCCGGATTGCCGTCGCCGTCGCCAAGTCGACCCGTTCAGCCGGAAAGTCCGGCAAAAGGTTCACCGCCGGCACAACCGCTTCGTTGAACCGTCCCAGCGCCGCCAATTCCATCAGTTCCTCCAGCGTCTGCGCCTGCTCAATCGTGAACGATCCCGCCCGCGTGCGCCGCAGCGCCGACAGATGCGCTCCACAGCCCAGCGCGCTCCCCAGTTCATGCGCAATCGCGCGCACGTAAGTGCCCGCCGAGCAATGCACGCGCAACCGCGCCGCGTCGCCTTCGCAAAATGCCATCTCCAGCGAAAACACCGTCACCGGTACCGCCTCCAGTTTCACCGGCTTGTTTTTCCGTTCCAGCTTATAGGCCGGCACGCCATCGACCTTCTTCGCCGACACCGGCGGCGGCGTCTGCAACAACGCGCCGCGAAACGCGTCCAACGCCCGCTCCACCACGGCCGGATCCAGCGTCACCGCTACTGGCTCCGTCGTCGCATAACCCTCGGAGTCATACGTGTTCGTCGCAAACCCGAACCGCACTTCGGCCTCGTAGACTTTGTCGGCTTTCATCATGAACTGCGCCAGCCGCGTCGCGCGGTTCAATACCAGTGGCAGCACGCCGGTCGCCATCGGATCCAGCGTCCCTAAGTGACCCACCCGCCGCGTCCCGGCGATGCGCCGCATTTTCCCTACGACATCGTGAGAAGTCCACGTACTGGGCTTATCAACGACAATGACTCCATCCATCTTCTTCCAGCGTAACAGCACCAGCCCGTAAACTAGAAGAAGTGCAGGCCGACGAACCCATTGGCAAACTCTACGACGGCCGCATGTTGCGCCGCCTGGCCGTCTACCTGAAGCCCTATAAGACCAGCGTCGCCTTCACCCTCCTGCTCGTCGCCCTCCATGGCCTCTTCGATTCCCTCGGCCCCCTTCTCACCCGGTACGCCGTCGACCGCTACTTCACTAACGCTCCCGTCGCCGCCCTGCCCTTCGCCCTCCCCGCCGACCCCTATCGCGGCCTCGCCGTTCTTTCCATCGCCTATCTCTCGCTCGTCGTCCTCGCCTTGCTCACCGAGTTCGGCCAGAAGCTGTTGATGAACCGCACCGGCCAGCACGCCATGTTCGATCTTCGGCGCGACCTGATGGCCCACCTCCACCGCCTCGATATCGCCTATTTCGACCGCAATCCGATTGGCCGCGTCGTCACCCGCGTCACCAGCGATGTCGATATGCTCAACGAGCTTTTTTCCTCCGGTTTCGTCGCCATTTTCGGCGACTTGCTGATGCTCCTCTGGCTCCTGGTCATTCTGTTTTCTCTCAGCCCCGGCATGACGCTGATCGTGCTGTTCGCCACCCCGCTCATCGTCGCCGCCGCCATGCGCTTCCGCACCGAAGTCGCCGGCTCCAATCGCCGCATCCGCACCGCCGTCGCCCGCATTAACGCCTTTCTCCAGGAGCACATCAACGGCATCGCCATCGTCCAACTCTTCAATCGCGAAGAACGCAGCCGCCGCGATTTCGCCAAAATCAATCTCGACCACACCGCCGCCTATAAGGAGTCCATACACGCCTATGGCTGGTTCTATCCGGTGGTGGAATTCCTGAGCATGTTGGCACTGGCCGGGCTGCTGGTCTACGGCGGTTTTTCCGTGCCCGCCGGCGAGGCCTCGCTCGGCACCGTAGTCGCCTTCTTCCAATACGCCATCCGCTTCTTCCGGCCCATCCAGGACCTGAGCGAAAAATACAACGTGCTCCAAGCCGCCGCCGCGGCCGGTGAGCGCATCTTCCTACTCCTCGATACACAACCCGCGATTCAGGCGCCCGCCCAGCCCCAACCCATCCCCGCTGACCACACCATCGCCTTCGAAAACGTCTGGTTCGCCTATAACAACGAAGACTGGGTTCTCCGCGACATCAGCTTCACCATTCGCCCCGGTGAAACTGTCGCCATCGTCGGCCATACCGGCGCCGGCAAGACGACCCTTACCAATCTGCTGCTGCGTTTCTACGATGTCCAACGCGGCCATATTCGCCTCGGCGGCATCGACATTCGCCAGTTCCGCCCCGGCGACCTCCGTGCGCTCTTCAGCATCGTACTGCAGGATCCCTGGCTCTTCACCGGCGACATCCGGTCCAACATCACCCTCGGCACTCCCGGCCTCACCGAGGTGCAAATCCGCCAAGCCGCCCAGCGCGTCAACCTGCTGGAATTTATCGATTCCCTGCCCGCCGGACTCGGCGAGCCCGTCGCCGAGCGTGGCGCAAATTTCTCTACCGGCCAGAAGCAACTCATCAGCTTCGCCCGCGCCCTGGTACATGAGCCCCGCGTGCTGATACTCGACGAAGCCACGTCCAGCGTTGACACCGAAACCGAGCTTCGAATCCGAGACGCGCAACGCGAACTCCTCGCGGGCCGCACCGCCATTGTCATTGCCCATCGGCTGTCCACCATCCAATCGGCCACACGCATCATGGCCTTTCACAAAGGGCAACTCCATGAAGCGGGAACCCACGCCGAACTGATCGCCAGACGCGGCATTTATTGGCGGCTTTACGAACTCCAGTATGCGGCGAAGCCATCGGGAACGAATTCGGCGTTGCTATCGTCTGAATCGGCATGCGAGCCTTCGTCCTTCTAGCCGCCATCGCCGTCAGCGCCGAAACCGCCGCGGAAATCATGGCCAAAGTGGCCGCCAATATGGAACGGGCCGCCGCCGAACGCCGCCAGTTCGTCTACAACCAAACGGTCCGCTCCCGATTTATCCGCAGCAACGGGAAAGTGGCCCGCCAGGAAATCCGCCAATACTCGGTCCTGCCCACGCCCGGCTCCACCGAGAAAAAATTGGTCTCCGTGGAAGGCGAGATTCATCACGGCAAGCACGTCACGAAATATACCGATCCTGAAACACGCGGCAAAGGCCTCGATATCGATGGCGAACTTCTCGACAATCTGACCAAGGACCTCGTCGACGACAAACACTCGCGCGACGGCATTCCCAAGAGCCTTTTCCCCCTCGGCGCCGACGCCTTGGCCAACTACGATTTTGTCCTCATTGACACCAAAGACTACAAAGGCCGGCTGACCCACCACTTGACCTTTCAACCCAAAAAGGGCGGCCCGGGTAGCCCATGGAAAGGCGACGCATACATCGACGCCGCCGAATACCAACCGGTCAATATCGCTACGGACCTCAATTTCAAAATGCCGCTTTTCGTCCGTGTCGTATTCGGCAGCAACATCCGCCAGACGGGCTTCGCCGTCACCTACCAGCGCGTCGCGGAAAACGTCTGGTTCCCCGCCTCCTATGGCAGCGAGTTCCGGCTGGATCTGCTGTTCGGGTATAAGCGTGTCATCACCATGGCGTTGACCAGCAGCGGTTTTCAGCGAACCGCCGCTGTTTCGACGATCCAATTTGAGACCGGGAAGTAGAACCTTCAGCGGCCAGGTACCCACGGCATTTCGGCTCGGCAAGCGGTCGGATCTAAAGGCGATTCTCTTGGTTACTTGGGATGTGGAACGACATCGGTGATTATGTATTTATCAGCTCGAATGAGGAAGTAGAAACGCCAACTTCGGTTGACGGGAGCTTGCCATAGATCGTTGGCTTCGTCGTACTTCTTGGTGTGCAGGGAAGGATGAAAAAGGGTCCGCTCCAACAAAATGATTTGCTTGTGGAAAGCCTTCCGAACCGCGGGAGGAGCCTTCCTGAGCGATGTCAGGGCGCGGTCGGCAATTTCAATTTTCATCGCACCTTGCGTTTAATTTGGGTTGGCGCTGATCCCGCGGTCACGGCTTTTTCAACATAAGCGCTGGCGTCCTTGGCAGACGCAAAGGGCCCGTGAATTCGTCCGGCTTTTACGTCCGCAAGCCCCTCCGCTAACCGCGCATCGATTGTTCGGCGCTGCTCGGGAGTGTAGTCGTCGTCCGCCGTGGGGAACTTTGAACGCCCGGTCGTCCCCTGCAGGGTAATTACAATCTTGCCCCGAAGGAACGCGGCTTCGACGAAGTCGCCTTCAGCAATACCGGCTAGCGTACGAAGGCGGTTTGGTAAGGTCATCTGCCCTTTACGATGGATTTTAACAATGGATGTCATGGTGAAACGCTTAGTGATCGAAAGTCGGAATTTCCGGCTTCTGAAGAAATCATAGCAGGTGGACCCAGCCCGGCGAACCGCGCCGCGCTTGCCCCTCCCCGATTGGTTCAAACCAAATTCAGCCGATGGTTTGCCAACCAGCTTTGGTGGCACCGTACGAGCTTTCGACCAACGGTCGCCACTTGAACATACCGCCCGCCACCCGCAATCGGGATAGGGGGAAGCCTCGCGGCTCCTCCCCTCCCACACCACCGGACATGCGGGTCCGCATCCGGCGGTTCGGCGGGTTGAGCAATTACCGAACGGTTAATCTTGGAATCTGAAGCGAGTCGAAGTAAGCATTGGGCAGCGCAATGGAAAGGGCCGGTGAGTTGGCCAACCGCCAGGGTCCGTGTCCGCTGCCCGCCGTTTTCGCGGCCAAGTCGCGGTTCA
>Ga0163151_10000173_pt1 | contig 112663 bp, 62 predicted proteins | sample OliLakLV19MP5IB2_FD_145596 | JGI IMG/M metagenome (GOLD analysis project Ga0163151, IMG submission 145596) | Freshwater microbial mat bacterial communities from Lake Vanda, McMurdo Dry Valleys, Antarctica - Oligotrophic Lake LV.19.MP5.IB-2 | ecosystem: Environmental > Aquatic > Freshwater >...
CCGACCCACCGCGGAGATCACCGCCCAGGCAGAGGCGATCCGGGAGGGAACTCCCACCCCGACCATCACCGCGCACGCCGACGCGGAGGAGTTCGCCCGCCTGGTTCAGGTGCTGAACGCGATGCTCGGCCGGCTCGACCGGGCGTCCGCGGTGCAACGCCGCTTCACCGCCGATGCAAGCCATGAGTTGCGCGGGCCGCTGACCGCGCTCCGCGGCGAGCTGGATCTCGCACTCAGGCGTGAGCGGACCCCGGAGGAGTATCGCACGACGATTGCCCGGTGCCGCGAAGAAGTCATCCGCCTCACCCGGGTCGCAACCGATCTGCTCACCCTCGCCCGCAACGAGGCGGGGCTAACCCCACTGGACACGACCGAGGTCGACCTGCAGCTGGTGGCGGATCGCGTGGTCGGCCGATTCCAGGCTGTCGCCATGGAGCGCGGAATCCAGTTCGCCGTGTCGGGGCCCGCGACCGTCGTGCGGGGTGACCCTGCGATGCTGGAGCGCGTCGTCGGCAACCTGGTCGACAACGCGGTCAAGCATTCACCCGCGGGGGGAACCATCACGATTGAGCTGGTGTCCGGGAATACGGTGGCCCTCACCGTGCGCGACCAGGGGCCGGGCGTTGCCCCGGCGGATCAGCCGCAGCTGTTCAATCGGTTCTTCCGGGGCGACGTGCGGCAGGAGGACAGCCACAGCACAGGCCTGGGGCTCGCTATCGCCAAGGCGGCCGCCGAAGCTCACGGCGGCCGCCTTGCCTTCCTCGGGAATGATCCGGGAGCGGTGTTCCGGCTTGAGCTCCCCGCCGGGATCACGCCGTCGTGAAGGTGAACAGCATCCCGTAGTGGCTGCCGTGCTTCCAGCCGGCGCCCATCATCGCCACCGGTTGACCGGCGTGGCTCCCGCCCATCATCCCGCTCGTCGCCCACTGCCCGCCCAGCGTCGTCCAATCGTTCATGTCCATCATGTGGTTCTGCCCATCGGTCATCCCCGCCCCGACGTGGATCGTGAACGGGGTACCGGCGGCGAGCGGACTGGTCGGGGTGCAGGTCAGGGTGGTGAGGTCGGGGCTCCAGTCGCAGCTCATGGGAACCGCGGGACCGCCGATGCCGCCCTGGTGCAGGTCCATGTACTGCTCCATCCCGGCCATCATCGGTTGTCCGAAGGTGAGGGTAATGGTCGTCGACGTCGCCACCGCGGTGGCGGCGGGGGTGGGGTTGACTGAGGCGAGCGCCGCGGTCGCGGGGCCATTGGAATCACTACAGGCGCTGAGGGTGAGGGCGACGATCCCGGCCATCGCGGGCAGTGAAATGGGTCGCAACATCGGGGGCTCCAGAGTGTCAGTGATGTAAGCGCTGGTGAAGTGGCGATCGGCCCCATCGGGGCCGTCCGGGGTACGAGCCAACACCGGGACCGCGTTGCCGCAGTCCCGGCGGGGCGACATCATGGCTTGCCGCGGGGAATCGTCAGCTTGCGCGCCGCGCGCTGGGCGGGCGCCGTGCCCGGGGCCAGGAACATTGCCTCCAGTCGTGCCTGCTGATCCGGCGTGAGGATGGCCAGCGCCTCGTCATAGGCCTGCCGCCGAGTCACCATCGGGACGTGTTGCGTGTTGTGGGGCTTGCCACCCTGATGGGTAAAACTGTGCTTCTCGGTCCGGATGGCGATGCTCAGATTGTCCAGCCGGGCAAACTGCTCATCGGTCAGCTGCAGCACTTCCTTCTGCGCCATGATCCGCTCCACAACCTGGTGCGGCTTGAGACCCCGGAAGGCCTGGGGTACCGGGCCATCAGCGCGGGCGGTGGTCGTGGCGGTGAGCAACAGGGCGGCAGCGAGTCCAAGTACGGTGCGGGCGGTCATGGGATCCTCCTTGGTACATGATCAGCGGGTCGGCTGATCGCTAGTTCGGTGACTCGGTGTGTCATCCTTCGCGATCAATATTGCCTGGCGGTGCTGAGGCGAGCCTGAGGCCCACATTAGGAGCTGTTGAACATCGCCGAGGTTAGGTTCCTTGAGATTCGTCGCGGACTTCCGGGCCGATCATTAGGCTTGAGCGCTCCACCAGCGCACTGGCGCGCACCTGAGGACGACATGCCCCAACACGACCATCACCATCACCCCACGACGCCCACTGCGACGGTCCCAGCCGCCACGCATGGCGAGCCGGCAACGCCGCCGGCCGCGCCACAACCGGCGACGGGCATGCACCACGATCACGCCTCCGCCATGGCCGACCCGGCGATGGCGCAGCAGATGGAAGCCGACATGCGACGACGGTTCTGGGTCGCCCTCGGATTCACCATCCCGGTGGCGCTGCTCGCGGGCCATATCCCCGGCGTGCCGATGCTGGTGCACCCGCCACTGGCCAACTGGCTCGGCCTGCTGCTCTCGACACCGGTCGTCTGGTGGTGCGGCTGGATCTTCATTGCCGGCAGCTATCATGCGCTGCATGCCCGCAAGCTCGACATGTCGGTCCTGATCGCGACCGGTGTGCTGGCCGCCTGGCTGGCCAGCGTGTACCTGACCGTGATCGGCGAGCCGGTCGCGTTCTACGAAGCGGCGGCGATGCTGGTGACCTTCGTGCTGTTCGGTCACTGGATGGAGATGAAGTCACGTCGGGGCACCTCGGACGCGCTGCGGGCGCTGTTCGATCTCGTCCCGCCGACAGCGCGTGTCCTCCGCAACGGTGTGGAAGCCACGGTGCCGACCAGTGAAGTCATCGTCGGCGACCAGCTCCGCCTCCGTCCCGGCGACAAGATTCCGGTCGATGGCGCCATGGTGGAGGGCGAGACCGACGTTGACGAAGCGCTGGTCACCGGGGAGAGCCGGCCGGTGAAGAAGCGCGCCGGCGACGCACTGATCGGTGGCGCGATCAACGTGAGCGGCGCGGTGACGATGCGGGCCACCAAGGTGGGAAGCGACACGGTGCTGGCTCAGATTGCCGCCCTGGTCGCCACGGCGCAGAACTCCAAGGCACCGGGTCAGCGACTGGCCGACCGGGCCGCCGCCGTCCTGGTCGTCGTCGCCGTCGGCGCCGGTGTGCTCACCTTCATCGGCTGGACCGTCCTGGGCGATGCCCCGTTCGTCACCGCGCTGACCTTCGCCATCTCCGCCGTGGTTATCGCCTGCCCCGATGCCCTTGGCCTTGCCACCCCGACGGCGGTGGCGGTCGCGACCGGGCTCGGCGCCCGCCACAACATCCTGATCAAGGATGCGGCGACACTGGAAGGGGTGAGCCGGATCCAGACCGTCGTGCTCGACAAGACCGGCACGATCACGGAAGGGAAGCCCAGCGTAACCGATGTCGTCCCGGTCGCTGGCACCACAGAGGAAGAGGTCCTCGGCAACGCGGCCGCCCTCTCCAGTCAGTCCACCCATCCGCTGTCGCTGGCGATCGTCGCGGCGGCCACGGCACGCGCGCTCGCCGCCACCACCCCCGCAGATCAGCTCAGCAACGTGCCCGGCCAGGGACTGCGCGGAAGGATTGGCGGGCAGCCGGTCCTGGTCGGCAACGCTGCACTCCTGCGCGGGGCCGGCGTGGACCTGACCGCGCTCGACGGTGACGCAGCGCGACTGGGGCAGACTGGACGCTCGCTGGTCTACGTTTCCATCGGGGGCAAGGCGCTTGGCGTGGTCGGCATCACCGATGCCATTCGTAGCTCCTCACGACAGGCGATCACCGATCTCAAGGCGATGGGCATCCGGCCCGTGCTCCTGAGCGGCGACCTCAAGGCCACGGCGGAGCAGGTCGCAAGGGAGGTCGGCATCGAAGAGGTCTACGCCGAGGTCCGGCCGGAGCAGAAGGCGGAGTATGTGAAGCGGTTGCAGGCGGAAGGCCGGTTCACCGCGATGGTGGGCGACGGGGTGAATGACGCCCCCGCGCTGGCCCAGGCCGATATCGGCATCGCGATCGGCGCCGGGACCGATGTCGCCATCCAGGCGGCGCAGGTAGTGCTGATGCGCTCCGATCCGACCGATATCGCCCGCGCCGTCCGGCTGAGCAAAGCCACCGTCAGGAAGATGAAGCAGAACCTGGGCTGGGCGAGCATCTACAATCTGCTGGCGATCCCGGTGGCGGCAGGGGTGTTCTACCCGAGTCTGGGCTGGTCACTGCGCCCCGAAATCTCCGCACTGCTCATGTCCGCGTCCTCGATCATCGTGGCGCTGAACGCGGTGTCGCTCAGGCGGACGAGGCTCTGAAGTCGCTCCGCCATCGCGGACGGAGTGCTGGGCCGGAGCCGAGGGCGGCCCCACCCGACCGCCTCTGCAGCGGCTGGCCACGGCCCGTTGCCGACATCCCTGTGTCGCTGCCACATTCCCTCACGTCACCTCTGCTCGCAGGACCCCTGCGCCTTCCCACAGGATTCGCCATGCCACTGCAGTTTCTGTTCATCGGCCTCGCCGCAGGCGTCCTCTCCGGATTGTTCGGCGTCGGCGGCGGCATCCTGATTGTCCCGGCACTCATCCTCGGGGCGAAGATGTCGCAGCACACCGCGACCGGCACCTCGCTCGGCGCCCTGCTCCTGCCGGTTGGTGTGTTAGGTGCGTGGCAGTACTACAAGGCAGGCCAGCTCGACATCCACGCCTCGCTCTGGATCGCGCTGGGCCTGCTCTTCGGGGCCTGGGCCGGTGGGGCGCTCGCCCAGGAGATCTCCGGCCCGGGGCTCCGTCGCGGATTCGCCGTGCTGCTGGCGCTGGCGGCGGTACGTCTCTGGTTCAAGACCTGACATCTCGTGCGCACCCGCCTGCAGTCCATTCTCGCCGGGTGCGTTGCCTGCCCCGCGCTGTGGCCTGCGCTGCTCAGCGCGCAGGCGGAAGCGGCGCCTTTGCCCAGCGCCACCATCCCGCGCTATCCGCGAGGCGAGGTCGTTGAGCGAGTCGAGAGCCGCAGCGACCGGCAGCAGCACTACGCCGTCTACCTCCCCTCCCGCTATTCCCCCGCCCGACGCTGGCCACTGCTGCTGCTGATGGATCCACGGGGGCAGGCCCTGTTTCCGCTGGCCCTCGTACAAGAGAGCGCGGAGCGCCTCGGCTACATCGTACTGAGCTCCTACAACAGCCGGAGCGACGAACCGGTCGACCCCAATCGCGACGCCCTCAACGCCATGCTGGCCGATGCGCAACAGGATTTCTCGCTCGACGAGCGCCGCTTCTACCTGGTGGGGTTCTCCGGCACCACCCGCGCCGGCTGGGAATTCGCCACCGAGCTGGCAGGCCACGTCGCCGGCCTGATCGGTGTCGGCGCCGGGCTGCCGAACGGCGCCACGGCTCCCGCGCCCCCAGGGCCAGCCGACCACCCGTTCGCCTTCTTCGGCGGCGCGGGCACGACCGACTTCAACTACGACGAGGTGATGCGGCTCGACGGCGTGTTCGACCGGCTCCACTGGCCCCACCGCATCGTGGCCTACCCTGGTTCGCATACCTGGCCGAAAGCCCCGGTGCTGGCGCAGGCACTCGCCTGGATGGAGCTGCAGGCCATGCGCACCGGCTTGATTGACGTCGACCAGGGCGCAGTGGACTCGCTGTTCGAAGCGGACAGGCAGGCAGCCCGAGCACTGGAACGGGACGGGCATCTGCTCGACGCCCTGCTTCGCTATCGCTCGGCGGCCACTGACTACGCCGGCCTGCACGCCACGACGGGACCCGTCGCGGATACCCTGCGCCTCAGTCGCACCGCCGGCGTCCGGGCGGAACGGAAGCGGCGCGGGGAGATCGAACGGCGTCAGTTCGCCTGTGTCGCCCGGATGGCGACGTACTTTGCGGGATTGCGCGATGGCAGCAGGAAGCCGCAATCGCTGTCGCAGGTGCTCAAGCATTTCGACGTCCCCGCCACCCAGCGGCTCGCCGCGGATCAGACCGACCGCGAGGCCTCCACGGCGGCACATCGGCGGCTGGAACACCTGTACGTCATGACCGCCTTCTACGAACCACGCGACCGGTTCGAGCGCCATGATCCCGCCGGCGCGCTCGGCATGCTGGAGATCGCCGAGGTGATCAAGCCGCACACGCCGTGGCTCTGCTACGATCGGGCACGGGCGCTTGCCTCTCTCAATCGTATTGATGAGGCGATGACTTCTCTGACCTGCTGGGTGAGCACGGGGAACATGACGGCTGCGGAGCTGGAGACAGATCCCCACCTGGCGCCGCTTCGGGGAGAACCGGGGTTCAGAGGCCTGAGGGATTGGGCGGCGGGGATGAAGGGCAGGAGGGAGTGAGGAGTGAGGAGTGAGGAGTGAGGAGTGAAGAGTGAGCAGGAGAAGACGAAGCGGTCTATCCGCAGGCCGTAACCTCGTTAGAGAGAAGATGCCGACACCGAAGCCTCATATCGCCATCCCGCGCACCGTCTGGGCACTGGGCTTCGTCAGCCTGTTCATGGATCTCTCCTCGGAGCTGATCCACAGCCTGCTGCCGGTCTTCCTGGTGACCACGCTGGGGGCGAGCGCCTTCTCCGTCGGCCTGATCGAGGGCCTGGGGGAATCGGTGGCACTCATTACCAAGGTGTTTTCCGGTGCGCTCAGCGACTTCATCGGCCGTCGCAAGGGACTGATCCTGCTGGGCTATGGCATGGCGGCGCTGACCAAGCCGCTCTTTCCCCTCGCCCGTTCGGTGGAGGCGGTCCTGACGGCACGGTTGCTGGATCGGGTGGGCAAGGGCATCCGGGGCGCTCCACGCGATGCCCTGGTCGCCGATGTCACGCCGCCCGCCATTCGTGGCGCCGCGTTCGGGCTGCGGCAGTCGATGGACACGGTGGGAGCGTTTCTCGGGCCGGTGCTGGCGATCGGCCTGATGTTCCTGTTTCACGGCGACATGCGGCAGGTCTTCTGGGTCGCGGTCGTTCCCGCCGTCCTCGCAGTGGTCCTGATCGTTACCGGGGTGGATGACACCCGCGACGTTGGGGCGTCCGGCCGCTTCCGATCGCCGTTGCGACTCGCGACGCTACGTGAACTGTCCCCCGGCTATTGGTGGGTCGTGGCGATCGGCGCGGTATTCACACTGGCACGCTTCAGCGAAGCCTTTCTGGTCCTGCGGGCGCAGCAGACGGGACTGGCGCTGACCTGGATTCCGCTGGTGCTCGTCGTGATGAATGTCGTCTATGCCCTGTCGGCCTATCCGGCCGGCGCGCTGTCGGATCGGCTGCCCCGCACCACCCTGCTGATCGCCGGCCTGGGTGTGCTGATTGTCGCCGACCTGATCCTGGCCCGCGCTACATCATCGCTGCTGGTCCTGTGCGGCGTGGCGGCGTGGGGGTTGCACCTGGGACTGACGCAGGGGATCCTCGCGGCACTCCTCGCGGACACCGCACCGGCCAATCTCAAGGGCACCGCCTTCGGCCTGTTCAATCTCGTGTCAGGCTTCTGCCTGCTGCTGGCGAGCGCGCTGGCGGGGTGGCTGTGGGACCGCCAGGGCGCGGCGAGTACGTTCTACACTGGCGGGGCGCTCGCGACGGTCGCGGCGATCATGATGCTGGCCCGAAGACGGCGTGCCTCTGATGGGCGCGGATGAATCCAGGCAGGATCGTGCAGATCTGGTCGCGACTCCCGGTGGAAGCGACGTGACCGACGCAGCAACAACTCCGGATCAAGGATGTTCATGACGACAACATGGTTCGACATCGCCACCCGCCCGGCCGTCGTCCGCCGCGCGCTCAAGTACGCGATCATCGTCGGGACAGTGCTGATCGCGATCAATCACGGCGACGCCATTCTGCGGGGCGACGTCTCGATTGATCGCCTGCTCCGGATGGGGCTGACGACACTCGTACCCTACGCGGTCTCCACACTTTCGAGCGTGGAGGCGCTGCGCTCCGCCGAGCGGGAGAAGACAACCCGGTAAGGAGTCGCCCGCACGGTCGGACCAGTCGGAGTCCGCTATTGGACCAGCGCCTGGTAGACCAGGGCCTGGAAGCGGTTGGCCAAGTCGACATCGCGGCGGGGCAGGAGCTGCATCATGAACACCGCCACGAGGTCGCTTGCCGGATCCACCCAGTAGCTGGTCCCGTAGGCGCCGCCCCAGCCGAACTGCCCGGTGTTGCCGAATTCGCCAGCCGCGCCGGGGTTGGTGAGAATCTCAAAGCCGAGTCCGAACCCCTGCCCGCGGGAACCGTAGACCGAGTCGATCTGATCACTGGTCATTAGCCGCACGGTGGCTGGCGCGAGGACCCGTGCGCCATCGAGAACGCCGCCGTTGTCCAGCATCTGAAGGAAACGGGCATAGTCGCGCGCGGTGGAGATGAGTCCTGCGCCGCCGGAGAAACTCAGCCGCGGACCATCGAGGTAGTCGCCCTGGCCGCGTGGTCCATCGGGCGCCCGCTCCAGCGCACCGCTCTCCGAGATCGCATAGACGGTGGTGAGCCGGCCCGCCTCCGTTATGGGCGGGTAGAACCAGGTGTCCTTCATGCCCAGCGGCTGGAGGATCCGCTCCCGGAGAAATGCATCCAGCGGCTGGCCCGACACCCGCTCGATCACGCAGCCGAGGATGTCGGTGTTGTAGCCGTAGACGAAATGCGCGCCAGGCTGCTGGACGATCGGCAGTGTCGCCAGCCGGTCGATCGTTGTGCAGATCGGTTCCGCCTTGTCGGCGAAGTACCAGCCATTACCGGCGGCGGGGCCGAGGCCCAGACCGCGGTAGCGCTCCCGCACCAGCGAATCGGTGCCATAGGAGATGCCGGCGGTGTGGGTGAGGAGATCGCGGATGGTGATGGGACGGGCGGCGGGAAGGAGTGCCACCCCGGTATCGGAGGACTGGGCGATAAGTGTCGTGGCATACCCCGGCACGTACTTCGAGACCGGGTCGCTGAGCCGGAGCCGGCCCTCCTCCACCAGGATCATGACTCCCACGCTGGTGATGGCCTTGCTCTGGGAGGCGATGCGGAAGAGGGCATCCATCTTCATCGGCCGGTTGGCCTCGCGGTCGGCGGAGCCAAAGGCCTTCTGATAGGCCACCTGTCCGTGGCGCAGCACCAGCATGACGACGCCGGCCACTTTCCCCGATTCGACGAACTCCTGTGCCACGCGATCGATCCGCGCCAGACGCTGGGGAGAGAAGCCCAGCGCGGCAGGTGTCGCCGCGGACCGGGCCTGGGCGGCGACCGACGCGAGAGGCGCAGCGGATAGCGTCAGGCAGAGCAGGGGCCAGGTGTGGCGCATGGGGTTCTCTCGTGTATGGGAGTGGCGAGCAGTGCAGGACCGCCGATGGCGCGGCGTTCCGCCCGCGCTCACCGCAATCTCGAGGAGGCGAGGGAGAAGGGGCTTCACCGTTTCAGCCCAGCGCTCCTGAGGATCGCATTGCCTTCCCGGTCGGCCCGGATCGGCGCCCAGGACGGCAGCGGCCAGAAGTTCACGAAGACATCGCGCGCCTCGACGCCCTGCCGCAGCAGTGCCCTTGCTTCCTCGATATGTCCCGCCGAGGCGGCGATCGCTCCCTGCTCGGCCCACCCGATGTAGCCGGTGCGCGCCCGGCCACGGACTTCCTCGTCCACCGCTTCGGCAGCGGCGCTGTCCCCGCGGACGGCGTGGATCGCGGCGATCTCGGCGAGGATGCGGGAATTGCGGCCCGACATCAGCAGCGCCGGCTCAGCAGCCGCGAGCGCCTCGTCGTAGCGAGCCAGCGCGGCCAGCGTCAGGACCATGACCCAGTGGGAGGTGAAGTTCTCAGGATCCAGCGCGACGCCCTGCCGGGCCGGAACAAGGGCCTCGGCGGGATGTCCGACGAAGTAGAGGACGAATCCGTGTATCGCCGCCAGCCAGGCGTTCAGCGGATCGAGGCCGCGGGCGCGGAGGATGTACTGGAGTGCTCGGTCCCTCTCCGCCGGGGTCTCTGCCACCAGCGCGAGGCAGATCGCCCGCTCGGCCAGCGCGTTCACGTGCGCCGGATCGCGGGCCAGGGCACGGTCGTACAGTGCGGAAGAGGCGGCCATGTCCCAGTCATGGTTGGCGGTGACGTTCGCCAGCGTGGCAAGCGCATCGACCTGGCCGGGATCCAGTACCAGCGCGCGTTCAGCCGAGGCGCGGGCTCGGGGCATCATCTCGGTGGAGGGCGCGATTCCGTACATCGCGTGAAGCCGGTAGCAGTCGCCCAGCAGCGCGTGGGCCTCCGCCAGACGGGGATCCAGGGTCGTGGCACGCTCGAGACAGGTCCGCGCCTCGACAATGGCCCGCCCGCGGCGGCCCAGCAGGACGCGACCCTTGAGCAGCAGTTCGTACGCCTCGACATTGCCCGGCCCGGTTCGACGCGGGCCTGGCCCGACGAGCGAGAGCCGCAGCTTGGCGGCGATGGCGTTCGCGATCTCGTCCTGCATCGCGAAGACATCACGCAGTTCGCGGTCGTAGCGCTCCGACCAGAGGTGGCAGCCATCGGCGGCGTTAATCAGCTGCGCCGTCACCCGGAGTCGTGAACCGACCTTCCGGACACTCCCTTCCATCACCGTACCAACTCCCAGTTTTTCCGCCACCACCCGCAGGTCTTCGTTCTTCCCCTTGAATACGAAACACGAGGTGCGGGCGGCCACCCGGAGCCCGGGAAGCTGGGCCAGCGCGTTGATCACCTCCTCGGTGATCCCATCGGCAAAGAATTCATCTTCCGGCGCCGCGCTCATGTTGGCGAATGGCAGCACCGCAATCGAGTGGGCGGCGTTCGCGGCCGGGAGAGCAGCCGATGCTGCGGGATCTGGCGCGATCTCCAGCCCCGCCTTGCGGAGCCCATCAAGTACGTGCTGGACGAGATCCCGATCGAACCATTTCCCGATTTCATCCCTCGCCGTCAAGACGAAGTCAGGCTTCAGCCTGAGCAGATCCCGCACCGACCTGCCCGCGGCATCGGACTCCCCAAGCTGTCCGTAGGCGGCCGCCATGGCCTCGTGGTAGGCGAAGAAGTCCGGCAGGTTGATCTTGAGCCCCACGCTCAGCGCCCCGCGATAGTCGCCCTGGCGATACGCGTTGAAGAACGGCGCAAACCAGTACCCTCCAGGATGCCGCGGATTGAGCCGCAGGGCCCGTTCAACTTGAGCGCAGCCGTGCTCCCAGTCGCCGGCGTAGGCGATCATGCCGCCCAGGCCGGCAACCGTGGGTCCGTTCATCGGATTCAGCTCGATGGCCCGGTCCGCTGCGGTTCGAAAGGCCTCGAACTCCTTGAGGAAGAACAGGGCCCGGGCCAGAGCGTTGTTGGCGAGCGCGCTCGACGGTGCGGCATCGGCCGCTCGTCGGGCCGCCTGGAGGGCGCGCCCAAGGGGATCGGGCCGGACATTGAACCCGTTGGAGAATTCTTCGGTATACAACAGTGACAGCATGGCCCAGGCGTCGGCGTATCCCGGCGCGAGCTGGACGGCCCGTTCCAGGCTGGCCCGCACCGCGGCATGCTCGTCAGGGGTCATGCGATAGCCGTACCCGAAGCTGCGCAGCACGGCCTCGTACGGGGTCAGCTGATCGGGATTCCTGCTTCGGAGCGCTTCGCTCAAGGTACGCGGCAGGATTCCATGCGCGTCGGCAACGGTGGAGACGACCCGGGGGACGAGATCATCCTGCAGCGCGAAGATGCTCTCCGGATGGAAGGGGCGATCGTAGGTCTCGGCCCAGAGATGGGCGCCGGAGTTCGTGTCCACCAGTTGCACCGAGACGCGCAGCGCCGGGCCCGCCTGTCGCAGGCTTCCCTCCAGGGCGTAGCGGGCGCCGAGCACTTTACCCGCGTCCCGCGGGTCAATCGCCTCTCCAGTGAGACTCCGCGCCGCGCTGCGCGCGACGACCCGGAGGTAGGAGAAGCGCGACAGGCCAGTCACGATCTCCTCGGTCAGCCCTTCGGCCAGTGCGGTGAGATCAGAGTTGGTGCCGGTGTACTTGAAGGGCAGGACCGCCACCCAGAACTCCTCGGCACCGGCAGGCCTCCCGGCCGGCGTGGTCGCGGGAGCGTCGAGCGCGGCGACGAACTCCGCCGCCGTCGCGAATCGATCGGCGGTGACCTTGGCCAACACCCGGTTGAGCGCCGCCTCGACCGACGCGGGCACGGTTTCCCGCAGCGTGGAAATCCTTGGCACCGGCTCGCGAAACCGCTTGGCGATGATCGCCTGCGCCGTCAGCCCGGTGTAGGGCGGCTCCCCCGCCAGCATTTCATAGAGCACGCAGCCCAGCGAGTAGAGATCGCTCCGGCCGTCGAGAGCGCTCTCGCCCACGGACTGCTCGGGACTCATGTAGACCGGAGTCCCGACCGCCATCCCGGTCTGGGTCAGCTTTTCGCCCCCGGCGCTGCTCACTGCCCGGGCGATGCCGAAGTCGGCCACGATGGCGTGTCCCCGCTCGAGCAGGATGTTCTCCGGCTTCACGTCGCGATGGATTACACCCCGGCCGTGAGCGTAGCCGAGGGCATCGGCGATCTCGCGGGTGAGGCGAAGCGCGTCGTCGATGGGCAGCTGCCGGTCGCGGTTCAGCCGGTCCCGCAGCGACTCGCCGTCGACGAACGGCATCACGTAGAACAGGAATTCCACCGGCGAGCCCTCAGACAAACCGCCTGACCGCCCAACCGCCGTTCCACTGTCGAACAGCGGCAGAATGTGGGGATGGCGCAGGTTCGCGGTAGTTTGAATTTCGCGCAGGAAGCGTTCGGGCCCCAGCGCCGAGGCCAGCTCGGGGCGGAGCACCTTCACCGCGACGCGGCGGTCGTGCTTGATGTCGTGGGCGAGGTAGACCGTGGCCATCCCGCCCTGCCCCAGCTCCCGCTCGATGCGGTAGCGGTCGGACAGGGCCGCGGTGAGGCTGGCCGGCAACACTCTCACGGCGCCTGCGCCCGCGACCCATCTACCGGGCCCGCGAGGCGGCGGAGGGCTGCTTCGGCCTCATCTATCATCGGCCGGAGCCGCGGCACGGGCTGGTCGTAGTAGCGCAGGAACAGCTCGTAGTGCCGCCGCGCAGCATCGGCCTGACCCAGACCTTCCTCGATCCGGGCCCGCTCGAAATAGATCGGACCCCGCAGCCTACTCGTCCAGCGACCGAACTGGCCGACGTAAAACCCGTCGGTCCACACGAGGAGCCGCAACGCCTCAACCGAATCCCCAGCGCTGAGACGCCACTGCGCCGCAAGAGGGCGGCTGGTGACCAACGCCGTTGGCAACTCCCACACGTCTCGATACCCCCGTTCGGATTGGCGCCACTGGATGGCCGCCAGCGACTCTCCTGCCTCCCTCTCCCTGCCCGCGAGCGCCAGATCGAAGGCGGCCAGAGAGCCGTCCACCACGGCGGTGCTCGGGTGTGAAATCCGGGCGGCGGCGGCGCGCGCCGCAGCAAGCGCCGCGCGGTCCTTCCTGACAAGTGCGAGGAGGCCATCGAGCCAGACCACTTCCATCTCCGCTCCGGCACCGAGGCGGGCGGCGGCTCGGGCCGCGGTCGCACCACGCCGGGCCGCATCGGCCGGTTCGATCCCTCCAATCCATGCGCCCACCACCGCGATCCGGTAGGGCTCCAGTGCGAACTCCGGAGTTTCGACTGCGAGCACCGGAACCGCTGCCTCGGCCGCGGCGAGGGCCGCATCCCAGTCTCCGCGGGTGACCGCGGCCGCAATCTGGCGACGCCGGATTACCAGCCGCAGCGGGGCATCAACGCCGAGCGCCAGAAACCGGCGGTCGATCTGATCCTCAAGATCGGCAAGTCCGAATGCGGCAGGGAAAAACGACCCCCCATTGGTCCGGACCGACGCACGAGCCACGCTGTCGAGCAGCGCCCCGGATTTCGGCCGGCCCCGCTCTTCATCCAGGATCATGCGGAAAAACTGCCACCTCGCCCGTTGCTGCACCACAGCCGAATCGGGGCCGTCACTGAGCCGCTCCAGTGTATCGATGGCGGCAGCCCCTTCGAGTGTGTCATGGTGCAGGGCGGCCACGACCAGCCGGTGGTCCCAAGCTGGCACAAATGTCGGGTTCAATTCGGTGGTCTTGTGCCAGGCCGCCCGGGTCTGTTCCGCGCTCACGCCCATTAGCGGCCCGTAGTGAGTCAGATCATCGGCGTAATCGAACCACCCAAACCAGTTATCGGGGAACCGGCGAGTCACCCCGAGACCTACCGCCAAAACCTGACTCAGGCTGTCGGAGAGGTGCATGCCGACTTCGACCAGCAGCCTGTCGGCTTCGGGCAGTTCGGACCTATGGTTTCGGACGGTCTGCACCAAGGCGCTGTCGAGCTCTTCCCCGGGTATCCAGCCGTGGCAGAACAGGCGGCGCCAGTAGGCCAGCCAGAAGGTCGAGTCCGCCGCCATCGCGCGCTCGTAGTGTGCGGCTGCATCGACCCACCGGTTCTCGCCCATCGCGCGCTCGCCGTCGAGCAGGGCCCGGAGCGCCTCGGAGGAGCGGGTCTTGAGGGCCGCATCGAGGCTGGGTGTGGGAGGTGCTCCCCGCTGCCAGATCTGGCGCAGGACCGACCGGGTGATGGAATCGGTGAGGGCCTGAATGGAGTCGGGCGGCGCCACGACCGCGATCTGGGCCAGCCGTGCTCCGCTGTCCGCCGAGAAAAGCCCGAGGTCTATCCGGACCATGGTCCCCACTCGAACCAGGCTGCCGTGCAGTACGCTCCCGGCGCCGAGGCGGCGGGCAAGCTGTTCGGCCCCGGAGCGGGTCAGGTCCTCCGCCTGCCTGCCTAACTGCGCCATGATGGTGTGGGGATCGACACTCCGGATCGGGCCCACCCCGTCGAGGTTCGCGCTCACGGTAAAGACCAGGTCGCGTCCCAGCCGCGTGAGTCCGGTGTCAGCCGCGCTGGGGGTGAATGGAACCACCGCGATCACCGAAGCTGATGCCTTCACCTGCGGGCTCCGCAGGAGGGGCGCGATCCAGACCACACCCACCGCAAGCAGGCCGAGTGCGCCCAGCGCGAGGACCTGCTTCTGCCGTCGCCCGCCGCCAGAAGTGGCGTGCCGGGCAGCCCTGACCACCGAAGGCTGACCCACCCGCAACGCTCCCGCAAATTCGCCGGCCGTCCGGAACCGGTCCGCCGGCTGCTTTGACAGCGCGCGTTGAACCGACGCCTCGACGGCATCGGGCACGGTGGCCCGGGCGGCACGGAGTGGTGGAACCGGATCCAGGGCATGACGGGCACGCACTTCCTGCCCCGTCCGGCCCAGGAAGGGCGGATGCCCGGAGAGCATCTCGTACAGCAGGCAACCCAGACTGTAAACATCACTCCGGCAGTCGAGCTCCCGGTCGCCGGCAGCCTGCTCCGGACTCATGTAATCGGGAGTGCCCACCGACAGGCCGGTCTCCGTGAGGCGCGTACCGCCGGCCTGACTCACCGCCAGCGCGATTCCGAAGTCCGTCACCAGCGCGTGCCCCCGGGAGAGCAGGATGTTGTCCGGCTTGATATCCCGGTGAACGATCCCCCGCTCGTTAGCGTAGTCGAGCGCCTCGGCGACTTCAGCCGTCAGGCGGAGCGCCTCATCGACCGGCAGCTGCCGGTCTCGGCTGAGCCGATCGCGAAGGGATTCGCCGTCGATGAACGGCATGATGTAGAACAGGAATTCCGCCGGCGAGCCCTCAGACAAACCGCCTGACCGCCCAACCGCCTTTCCACTGTCGAACAGCGGCAGGATATGCGGGTGCTGTAGATTGGCCGTGGTCCGGATCTCGGCGAGAAACCGCTCAGCGCCGATCACGGCGGCCAGCTCGGGGCGGAGCACCTTCACCGCGACCTGGCGATCGTGCTTGATGTCGTGGGCGAGGTAGACCGTGGCCATGCCACCCTGCCCCAGCTCCCGCTCGATGCGGTAGCGGTCGGACAGGGCGGCGGTGAGGCGGGCGAGCGAGTCCGTCATGTCAGGGCCTGCCCACGGTGGTCTTCAACTCGGAACAAAGCCCTGGCTGCCGTGATCAGCCCGCCGCGATCCGGTCGCGCGATGCTTCCACCTTGACGTAGTGGAGCACCGCCGGCGCCAGGATCATGCCGGGAATCCCCATCAGCTTCTCGCCGATGACCAGTCCGACCAGCGTCAGCCACATCGGGGTCTTGATCCGGTCGCCGATGATCTTGCTGTTGAGGAAGTATTCGCCCTTGTGGATCACCACGAGGAACACCAGCGCCAGGAAGGCCGTCCGCGGCGCGATCGTGAACCCGACGCTCACGATCAGGGTGTTGCTCATCAGGTTGCCGATGATCGGGAGGAGGCCGAAGAGAAACGTCAGGCCGGCCAGCACGGGCGCATAGGGATACCCGTTCCACACCAGGAACAGCGCCGTCAGCCCCGCGTTGATGCCGGAGATGATGAGCTGCGCCGCCATGACCCTCCTGAAGCTGTGATAGAACGTTCGAAATCGCGCCACCACCTCGATGAACGTCTGCGAATAGAGGTTGTCGCGGCCGGTCACCGGGTCGTCGTCCGGCTCGACCTTGGTGTTGAGGAAGAGGCTGACCGACACGACGATCCCGATCAGGAAGAAGACCAGGGCGCGAAGGGCCTCCCCGGCGTACTTCCCGGCGCTGGCCAGCTTGCCCTGGGTGAAGGTGATGGCGTCAGCCTTCAAGGCCTCGTAGTTGTATCCCTCGGGGAGTTCAATGCCGCGACTGTCGGCAAAGGCCAGGATCGGCGGAATCGCCGCTTCGACGATTTTCGGCACGGCGATGGTAGCGGTCCGGGCAAAGCTGAAGAACCCGTATCCCATGCCGCCGAGCAGCAGGATGAAGAGGATCACGGCCACCGCTTTCCGGCCCCCGAGGCGCAGCCGCTCCAGGACGAAATACCCGAACAGGCCAGTCAGGAGCAGCACGGCGAGATGCAGCCAGCCCACCAGCACCAGCCCGATCGCCATGAAGGCGAACGAGATCCGTTTCGGCTGCTGGGTGATTGCAAGCGCTCCGGCGGGGATGGTCACGTCTCGAAGTTACCGGAGCGCCGGACCCCGTGCCACCACCTTGTGCGGGGAGTCTTCAGGATAACGGGGCTCGACCCGATGATCGGCCGCTGGTGCTCGCGGCGGGCGGCGAGGGCGACGCGGAGACGGTCGAGCGTCATCGGGTGGGTCCCGGATTCGAGGGCGCCGATGGAGCGGGGGAGAATCGGGCGGAGGGTCTCTCCCTCCACGAAGGGCATTACATAGTAAAAGAAGCCGTCGGCGTCGCCGGAGTCGAAGACGCCGAGAATGTGGGGGTGCCTCAGGTCCTCGGCGAGACAGACCGTCGCCATGCCGCCCTGCCCCAGCTCCCGCTCGATGCGGTAGCGGTCGGACAGGGCGGCGGTGAGGCGCTCAGGTGGGGTCATCAGTCAGCGTAAGGTGCAGCACATCGGGGCCTGCGTCCACCGTCGGCCTCATGTTGGATCACCCCCATGCGCGCCCTTCCCGGAGCGACAGGTTCAGGGCGACTTGAGCAGCCCCTCCACCCGCACCGACACCAGCTTGTGGGAGAAGTCCGCCGAGGTATACACCAGCGACTGGCCGTCGGGTGTCCATACCGGCGAGTTGTCATTGTTCTGCGGCAGGGTCAGGATGCGCATCTGACCGGTGGCTGGATCCAGCAATCCGATGTCCCAGTTACCGGCCCGCTTGGTGTGGACCGCGATGCGGGATCCATCGGGTGACCAAGCGGGTGAATCGTCCCACGGCGCGTCGTTGGTGAGTTTCCGGAAGCCGGACCCGTCCGGGTTCATGACCGCGATATCGAAGGCGGTGCCCGGTGTGTCGACGTCCACCACATTGAGGACGATGCTCCGCCCGTTCGGTGAGAAGTGCGCATCGAAAGCATAGCCTCCGCGCCGGGTGATCTGCTTCGGTACGGTGGCCCCCACCGTAAGGCTGAAGACTTCAAACAGCCCATTTTTCCCATCGCTGAACAGCAGAGTCCGCCCATCCGGGCTCCAGGCGGGGCCCGAGGCGTTGCCACTGCGGGTCAGCCGGGAGGGCGCTCCGCCATCGGCGGGGACGCTCCAGAGATCGCTGTTGCTGGCTTCGAAGGCCGACGCGAAGGTGATGGTCTTCCCGTCAGGCGACCAGGCGAGCGGCCCACCCTCGTCCCCGGCGAGCGTCGTGAGCTGGGTGGGTTCTCCGCCCTCGGCCGAGATGATCCAGAGATTGAAGTCGCCACCCTGATTCGAGAGATAGGCGATCCGCTTCCCATCCGGGGACCAGAAGGCGCTGTTGTCGTGCGCCTGGCTCGTTGTCAGGCGGCGCGGCTCCCCGCCGGCGGCGGGGACGATCCAGATGTCCCGATTCCCGGCATGGTCCGAGGTGTAGGCGATTGACCGGCCATCTGGGGAAACCTGCGGATCCGATGATCCCTTCGATCCCGAAGTGAGCTGGCGCGCCGGGCCACTGTCCGCCGGCTGGATGAAGATCTGCTGGATTGCCTCGGTGTAGGAGAAGGTCACGCCCTTGCCGTCTCCGGTCCAGGTCAGGTCCACCTCTGTCCCCGCATCGTTGGTGGCCCGGATCGGCTGTCCGCCGGCTGCCGGCACAATCCAGACATCCTGCTGGCCCCCGGCATCGGAGAAGTACGCAACCCAGTGGCCATCGGGTGAGTAGCGTGGATTCCAGTCGTCCCGGATCTCACGGGTGAGCTGTCGCGGCGGGCCGCCATCCGCCGGAACCGCCCAGATGTCGCTCTTGCCGGTCCGGTCGGTGGTATAGAGAATCTCCTTCCCGTCAGGCGACCACTCCTGCATCTGCTCCCGCCCCTCGGTGGTGAGCTGCACCGGGGCGCCGCCGTCCAGGGTGCGTACCCAGATGGTGGACTTGCCTCCATCGGTCTGGTTGATCGCGATTCGGCTGCCATCGGGCGACCAGTCACCGGTCTCGTTGGCCGGCCCCGCCTGGATGGTATCGGGTACGCCACCCGCCGCCGGAACCGCCAGCACATCGAAGTTCCCCCGCCGGTTAGCCGAGTAGAGGATGCGCTGGCCGTCGGGCGACCACCGGAGGGCGAACTCCACGGTCGGATCGGTGGTGAGTCGCCGGGGCTCACCGCCCGCCGCGGGAACCACCCAGACGTCAGGCGGCGCGGCGACGTCGGAGAGATAGGCGATCGACTTGCTATCTGGCGACCATCGTGGTTCTTGCAACCAGGTCGAGGTGGGAGTCACCGCCTTGGCGCCGCTGCCGTCTAGTCCAGCGACGTTTACCGCCCAGGTGCCGTCATGCTCGGCCCGGAACGCGAGCCGGGTGCCATCCGGAGAGTAGGTGGCCTGGTGGTGATCGCCGGGTCCCGGCGTCAAGACCACGCGCGCTGGTGTGCTCGAGGAGTCGCGGCAGGCGGCAGCCGCCGTCAGGGCGAGCGGGGCCAGGAAATGGCGGAGTCTCACGGTGTTGGCTCCCGATGGGTAATGGCCGCCAGCAGTGCGCTGGCGGGTTTCACGAGCATGCTGCTGGCGCGCTGGGGGGCACCCGGCCCCCGCAGCGCGCCCGCCACCTCGGCGGCGATGGTGTCCACCATCTCCCGCTGGGCGTCGAGCACGTCCTTCACATCCCGTTCGTAGGTCTGGGCCCAGAGATAGCGGAGCGTCACCGGCTCGGTTAGCTGCACGTTGATCCGCATCCGCTCGCCGTCGCGGAAAACGGTGGTCTCGACGACGGCGTCGGCGTGCAGCGCCTTGGCGATCTCCGCGGTGGTACCCCCGTCCTTGAGGCGCATCACTGCCGAGCGGGACACCACCCCGACCACCTGCCGTCGGGCGATGGCGCTGATCAGCGCATCGTGCATCGTCTCCACGAAGAGCTGGTCCTTGCCCGAGAGATCCTGGAACGGCAGCACCGCGATCTGATTGATCTTGCCGCCGCCCGCACCCCCGGCGCCGCGGAGGAAGAATCCGGCCACCAGCGCCACCGCCAGCAGGGCCACCCCAGCCACGATCACCAGCGCCGTCCGCTTCGGCGCCTGCCGCGCCACCGTGGCCGGCAGCGGCCGGGTGTGGGTAGGCGTCATTCCGCCGCTCGGGGTGCCCATGGTTTCCAGTATGGGCAGCATCTCCTCTGCACTCTGCCACCGCCGGTCCTTTTCCTTCTCCAAGCAACGCATGATCAGGTCCGACAGCGCCTGCGATACCTCCGGCCGCCGGTTCATTGGCGGCTCCGGCACCTCCAGGACGTGGGCCGAGAGCAGCGCCTGGGCCGTAGGCTTGTCGAAGGGAGGGCGGCCGGTGAGCAACTCGTAACCGAGCGCGCCGACCGAGTAGATGTCGGCGCGATGGTCGAGATTGGTCTCGCCCATCGCCTGTTCCGGGGCCATGTAGGTCGGCGTCCCCAGCGCGACGCCAACCGTGGTGAGCTTGTCGGTGCCGGCCGCGCTCACCGCCTTGGCCACGCCGAAATCGGTGACAGTGGCGTGGCGGCCGGAGAGCATGACGTTGTCGGGCTTGATGTCGCGGTGCACCACCCCATGCTGGTGGGCGTGGGCCAGCGCATCCACTACTTCCCGGAGGATCCGCACCGCCTCCGGAATGGGCAGTCGGTTCTCCCGCTTGAGTCGCTCCCGCAACGACTCCCCCTCGACGAATGGCATGACGTAATACAGGAATCCGTCGGCCTCGCCGGAATCGAAGAGCGGCAGGACGTGCGGGTGCTGCAGCTGGGCGGCGATCTCGATCTCGCGCAGGAACCGCTCCGGCCCCAGCGCGGCGGCCAATTCGGGCCGCAGCACCTTCACCGCGACCTTGCGGCGATGCTTCAAGTCCTCGGCCAGGTAGACCGTGGCCATGCCTCCCTGCCCCGCCTCACGCTCGAGGCGATAGCGCTCGGCGAGGGCGGCGGTGAGGCGGGCGGGAATGTCAGACACGGAGCAGCGAGACGGAATTCACCGATTGTATGAGCGCAGACAGGCCTGAAGCGGCGTTGACCGGATCAATATGCAGAGGAGTGGCCATCCCGGCGACCCCCCGCCGGTGTTCCGGATGCTGAGCCTTCCTCAGCGAAGCACTCGGGGTACCGGGCCATCTCCTTGTGGAAGAGCGCGTGCACCCTGGCCACCTCGCTCGCCTCGTCCGGACCCATGGTCAGAGGAGCACCGAGGCCGACTACCCGGGTCCGGTAGTCGATCCACACCGGCACGATCGGTACGCCGGCCCCCACGGCGATGCGGTGGAAACCGGTCTTCCACTTATCGACCCGCCGCCTGGTGCCTTCGGGCGAGAGGGCCAGCACCCATTGCGGCCGGGTGCGAAAGTTCTCGATGGCCGCTCCCACTGTGCCACGTTTGGCGGAGCGGTCGATCGGCTCCCCGCCGATCCAGCGGAGGATCGGGCCCATGGGGAAGCGGAACAGGGTGTGCTTGCCCAGCCAGCTGGCGCGCAGGTCGATCGCGAACATCGTGAGCACGCCGAGGGGGAAGTCCCAGTTCGAGGTGTGCGGCGCGACGATGATGATGAATCGAGGGAGGGCCGGCAGCTCGCCACCTACCCGCCAGCCGGCCATGGCGAGCAGACGGCTCGCGAGCCGGGGAGCGAGCCAGGAGCCTCGACGGGGATAGCCGGTGTCCCTCACTGCGCCTGCAGCAGCTGGCTCCATGACGGCTCCGCCGGATCGCCAATGACCAGCCGGTAGCGGCCCGGCGGCGGAACGAACTCGACGTCGCGGGTCTCGCCGACATCCACCCGCTCCACCGAAGACACCAGCTGCGCCAGAGCCGGCGGCAGGTCGGCGCCGTCGCGGGCCAGGCGGCGCCACTGCACCAGCGAGCTGTCGCGGTAGATCGAGAAACGAAACCGGCCGGCGACCCCGATATTCACGAAGCGAAGCCGGTGGGCAACGCCTGCGGCGAGCTCGATCGGCGGCGGCAGCGAGTCGCCGTTGACCAGCAGATGGACCGGCTCGGCATCGCTGTCCCAGCCGGCCACAAAGACATGGTCGCGCCGCGGATCGAACCGACGGCCCGGCTCCAGCACCACGATCCCGCCATAGAGCCCCGAGGTGAGCTGCTCGATGTCGTTCATGTGGGTGTGATAGATGAACGTCCCCGCACGCGGCAGCGTCAGGTGCGCGACGAACGAGTCGCCCGGCTGAATCGACGGCGCCAGGTGATTCCCGCTGCCGCTCCATCCCGCCACACCATCGGAGTAGCTCTCCAGCTCGATACCGTGCCAGTGAATCGCGGCCGGCTCGTGCAGCCGGTTCACCACAACGATGTCGGTTGGCTCATCGCGGGTAAGCACCAGCAGGGTGCTCGCGGCCTCGATGGAGTCAGCCGCGGGCGTCCGGGCGCCGCGTTGCAGCACGTACCTCAGCGCCCGGGGAGCCCGGTTCCGTTGCTTCCCCTCCTGCACAAAGAGGTGGAGCCGGCGCGCCTTCCCCCGGACTGGCTCGGCACTCCCCGGCGCGGGGTGCACCACGATGCCCAGCACGAGACCCGCCATGTGCACCGTGGGATCGTGGGCCATCCGGTCGTGGCTCTCCATCGGCGGCGGATCGAGCCGGGCATCGGGAATTACATGGAAGCCGATGTGACAGTGAAAGAGCCAGTTCCCCGGCCGGTCGGGCACCCAGGTCATGGCCATCGTCGTGAACGAGTGCAGGGTCTGGGTGACGGCCATCGGACGCTTGTCAGGCGCCAGCGCCGTATCGGTGAGTCCGTCTCCCAGGCCGTCGATCCGGAAGTAGAACCCGTGCAGATGCATCGGGTGAGGCCGGACGGTCCCGTTGATCACCCGCCAGCGGACGCTGTCGCCGGTGGTGGCCTCGATCCGTTCAGTGTAAGGCCAGGAACGACCGTTGATGGTGAGGGTGTGCCGGTAGGTGACGGAATCCAGCAGATCACCCCAGATGTTCATCACCATGATCCGGTCCGGCGGCGAGCCGCCGACGGGATCCACGACGAACGCACCGGAAAGTGTCTCCCGCTCCTGGTCCCCGCCGAACTTGAGACTGTGCTTGCCGAGCACCGCCATGTAGAGGTAGGTCCCGGGAGCGCCGGCGGCGAAGGTGACGGTGGCCGATTCTCCGGGCCGGAGCACCACGCTGTCATCCGTGGCCGCGGGCCGGGTGAGCAGGCCGTGCACCGCGATGGTGGAGTCGGTCAGGAGATTCTGCACCGAGGCGACGATCACCGTGCCGGTCGGCACCCGGATGAGCGGGCCGGGGACCTCCGGCGCCTTTCCCGCCTCGGCGAACGCCGCCACCTCGATCGAAGGGCCGCTGTCCGCCTCCGGCCGCCAGATGGCCATGCGGACCTCGAGGTGAATATCCAGGGTGTCGCCGTGGCGATGACCCGCGGGGATCCGGTTGTCGTTGGGGTGCACCAGTGGCCGGATGTCGCCATCGGTGGTTCGAGGTGCGACGACTGGCTGCGCCCCGCCGAGGAGCACCGTGGAGAGCATCGCGGTCAGCGACATGATGCGCACACCTGACTCCGGCCCGCCTTCCCGTGTGAGGCGGAAGCGGTCGGAGAAGGCGATGGGACGCCCTGCGGAAATGTCGCTCATGGTTTCGCGGTTGGGAGGAGGTTGCCCGGCAAATGATCGAGCGGATTGAGCGTCACCGACAAGGTGCGGGATTCCGCCGGAAGGCCGATCACCAGGAACTCGGCACCGTCGGGAGAGACATCGTATTCGGCCCGGGCTCCGGAAAGCCGGTACGATCCCTGGAACAGCGAGTCCACCCCTCCCATCCCGAATTCCACCCCCGGCACCACCGGCACCGCGAGGAACCACCCGCGATCGCGGTAGACGATCTCACGGCCGTGCTTCGTCCAGCGTGGTTCGATGCCACCGTCGCTGGAAATCTGCCGGCGCCCTGCTCCGGTCGGGAACGGCCGCACGTAGACCTCGCGCCGGCCCGACTCGTCGGAGACGTAGGCCAGCCAGCGCCCATCGGGCGAGAGCACCGGCGAACGTTCGTCGGCCGCCGATGCGGCGAAGGGGTGCTCGGTACCAGCCGAATCGCGATACAGGATATCGCCACGATTCTGGGTTGACCGCCAGAAGACCAGGTCGCCCGCGGCCGACCACCCGCCAGGGAATTCGTTCTGTGGGCTGGCCACGAGGGGCTCTGCGATCCCGGAGCCATCGGCCGACGCGGCATAGACGTCCCAGTAGGAAGTGGTGACGGCTGAAGTGTTGTACCCGAACAGGAGCCGTCGTCCGTCTCGCGACCACTCTGGTCCCAGGGCGGTGCCTGGCAGCGCAAGCCGCTGGCGCGTGCCCCGGGCCCGGTCGGCGACCCAGAGTTCGCCGCCGAGCTGCCCAGTGACAAAGGCGATACGCCGGCTGTCGGGTGAGAACCGCGGACTGCCGAAGTCCAGCCCCTCGCGCATTTCGATCCGCGCCACGCCGCTGCGATCGAGTCGGAGCAGCTGGTCGCGCCGCGAGGTCCCCTCCACCCGCACGGCGATACCCGGGCCGATGGCCACCTTTGCACCGCGGAGTTCCTGCACGATGCCTTCGATTACCGGAACCGGCTTTCCGGTGAACCGGCGGCGGTTCACTTCGAGCGGCGCCGCCAGCATCACGCCATCCGGCGACATCCAGACCACCGTCCCCGGTGGGACGAACCGGGGATCGGTGCCCGCGACGTCGTCGAAGACCGTGAGTTGGCCTCCGGGGACCGTGACCACGGCGAGTTTCGATGTCCCGTCATAGCCAGTCACGGAGCAGAGCACCGCGTCGCCATCGGGCAGGAAGCTCGGCCACTCGAGCAGGGCATGTACCGTGTCCTGCGGCACCAGCTGCTCCAGCCGGCCGCCCGATGCCTTGATCCGCGAAAGCCCGGCGACATCTTCGAGCACGATGTCGTCCTTCGCTCCCCACGTCGCACCGGCCACGACGTTGCCGAGGAGCTGCACGATCATGGTCGACGTGCCGCCCGAGAGCCGCACCTTCATGAGCCGCTGGTTGGCCACGAAGCCGATCCACTCGCCGTCGGGCGAGAAGAACGGCATGTAGCCGCCCTCCGAACCGGGGATCGGCGTGGGCTCCTGCTGGTCGAGCCGGCGCAGGAAGAGCCGGTGCTGCCCCCCGCTTCCGCCGGTATAGACCAGCGCCGAGCCATCGGGTGCGACCGCGACCGACCGGCCGAAGGTGTCCACGTAGCGCGCGCTGTCCGGCAGCGCCAGGACGAACTCCACCTTTCGGGCCGGCTCGGCGTGCGGTCGCGCCAGTCGCCATCCCGCGGCCAGACCCAGCGCACCGAGCAGGAGGCCGGACAGGACGGCGGTCAGCCCCGGCCGCCCGGTCAGCCGGTGGGCGCGCGTCAGATTGCGCCGGCCGGCCGACTGTGCGGCGGTCTCCGACGGCGGGGTGTAGGCGGGGTTCGCCAGCGCGGCCGCAAAATCGGCCGCCGACGCCATCCGGTCGGCCGGCAGCTTTTCCAGCGCGGTGCGCACGGCGGCTTCCACGTGGGGCGGCACGGACTTCCGCTGCTGCGTCAGGGAGCGGGGCTCCTCGGTCATCACCCGTGCGACGATGGCCTGCGCGGTCGGCCCGGTGAACGGCGGCTCGCCGCACAGCATCTCGTAGCACACGCAGCCCAGCCCGTAGATGTCAGACCGTGGGGTGATGTCCCGCTCGCCCATCGCCTGCTCGGGACTCATGTAGTGCGGTGTCCCGAGACTCATGCCCGTCTCGGTCATCCGGGTGCTGCCGGCGCTCGAGACCGCCAGCGCGATGCCAAAGTCCGCCACCAGCGCGCTGCCATCGTGCAGCAGGATGTTCTCCGGCTTGATGTCGCGGTGGATCACGCCGCGGCGGTGGGCGTAGTCCAGGGCGGCCGCCACCTCCGTCGCGATCCGGACCGCGTCGCCGATCGGGAGCTGCTTCTCGCGGTTGAGCCGGTCCCGGAGACTCTCTCCTTCCACGAACGGCATCACGTAATAGGCGGTGCCCTGCACTTCCCCGCTGTCGATCAGGCCGAGAATATGGGGATGCTGCAGGGCGGCGATGGTCTTGATCTCGCGCAGGAACCGCTCGGCGCCGATGACGGCGGCCAGTTCCGGCCGCAGCACCTTGATGGCCACGCTGCGCTGGTGCTTGAGGTCCTGCGCGAGGTAGACGGTGGCCATGCCGCCGGCGCCGAGTTCGCGCTCGATGCGGTAGCGGTCAGTGAGGGCGGCAGTGAGGTGGGCGAGGGCAGCGTCGGAGAGCACAGTGGAAGATAGGAGCAGCCGCGCCCGGCGCCAACACCGCCGGCGGGCGCACCCGGGGCATTCATGGCACCAACGCCGCCGTACCGCTGCATGGCGACTCCGGAGCTGACGGCTGACCCAATGTCCACGATTCCGGACTGATCGCCGGAGGTGAACCCGGCCTGAGCGCGCGTCGGACTCTTACTGCTCCAGCTTCAGCTTCACGATGGCCGGCCGGCCGTCGGCATCCTCGATCACGGCGTAGATCGCACCATGGCCGAAGAACTGCCCGCCCCATTGGGGAATGGCGAAGGGCACGGTGAGCGGGCCGAGCCACATCCCGTCAGGCGAAAAGACATCGAAGGTCACCCAGGTCGAATCGCTCCCCACCAGGCGCCGGGCCCAGACGTTTCCGTCCATGTCGACCTTCAGCGAGGTGAATGCCGGCGCAGAGGTCGGGACATCGCCGAGGCGGGCCACCCCCCGCGCCGCGGCCTCCCCAACCGACTGCGTGGCATTCGTCACCACCTTTTCGACCAGCTCCGTGCGCATCGCGCCGGGGATGGCGTCGGCGATCCACTTTCGCGACATGACCATCGTGCTGTCCTCGCCGCGCGGTGCGCGGACGATCCGATATTCGCCGGTCCAGCCACGCACGAAGCCCCCATCGGGGTGCAGGGCGAAACTTGTCATGGGGGTGAATGGCACATTCATGATCATCGTCGAGCGCTTGTTCGTGCCGGTACCGGAGGTGAAAGTCCAGCTTTTCATGTCGGCCTGTTCCGGGACGTAGAGCGTGTCCACCAGCATACCGTCCATCCCGTAGCGGCTGTAGGCCCGTCCGCGCGTCGGCTTGCCGCTGTCCGGCACCACCATCGACGGCAGGTAGATCCGGCTGGCGGAATCGATTCCGATGTCGGCCCAGTAGCAGCAGGACGATGGCCAGCTCCGCAGATAGGTACCGGCGGTGTCGAAGACCGTCGTCCGGGCGAGGGAGGGATCGTGCACCACGAGACGCTCTCCCCGCACGGCAATCAGCGCCACGTGATACTCGCCGGGTCCCCCGCCTTCACGGCCAATCGTCCGGACCAGCACTCCAGTCGAGTCGAAGACTTTGATGACCACGGGCTTTTGATCGGATAGGTAGATGCGGCCCTGAGCGTCCACCGCCAGCTGTCCCGGATCGATCAGCTCCCCGGGCGCTCCTTCGGGCGGCTGAATGCGCAGCGTCTCCTTCACCTTCCACGCATGGGTCGAATCGCGCCACCCTGTCGGCGCATCGCTGGTCACCCGCAGGACGCCACCGGGCAGCGTATCGATTCGCGCGACGGACGCCGGCTCCGCTCGACGGCAACCGGGAAGCGACGCCGTGAGCAGAAGGCACAACGCCGCGGCGGGGAAAAAGCGATTGCGTCGCATAGGGTAGATCCGAATCACTGTGTGGCGGCCCGCTGGACCGGCGCGCAGGGCGGTTTGCTCGAGGTACTGCTCATCTGAGGCGCAACGCCTGGCTCTCCTGCATCCCTCGCGTGAACCGGGGATCGCTGCGCGGTGGATTGAACTCGGGGAACCGCATCGCCCGCCAGAGGAGCGCGCCCCGACACGATCCGCTTTAGCATGTCACCCATCAGTTCGCCGCGTCCACCGCCGCCTTCATCTTTGCCACCCATCCGGGCACAACCCTGAGGTAGCTCCCGCTGGTCTCCGACGGTCCCTGCACGTAGATGATTCCGCCGTCGTGCGAGGAACGGTTGGACCAGCCGGAGGTGTCGGAGAAGCGCGGGTCCCGGGCCCAGAACGTCGGGGCGCCCGTCGGCTCTCCGGTCTCCGGATTCAGCCGGACCAGATACCACGACACCCCCGTCCGGTACAGCACCTCCGTCGCCGAGAGCCAGAGCGGCTCCGCTCCCTGAGAAGCGAGCTGCCAGCGGCGCCCCGGCGCGGGAAAGGCGGTGACGACGATCCGACTTCCGTCCATGGATTGATAGAGGATCAACTTGCCGTTGGGCGAGAGCGAGTTGAATCGGGCGCCGGTGAGCACGGTATCGAATGCGGCGTGGGCGGCTGCGGGATCGAACCGGGTAACGACGGATCCGCCCCAGTCCTGGGCGACGGCGATGTGGTCGTCGTGGAAGTCCAGCGGGTCGGGCGCGCCGATATCGTAGCCGAATCTCGCCAGGGTATCCGGTCGCACGCCCGAACTCGGCGCACCCCGGAGGATGGCCCAGCCGAGGGAATCGCGTACCGCGAAGATCAGTCGCTGCCCATCGGGGCTCCAGAGGGGGTGACGGATGAGCTCCCCGGTAAGCCAGGTGAAGTGCTGACCGTCCCGCAGGTCGAAGATCCGGAGCTCGTTCCCCAGGGCGCCTTGTACCACCGCGGCCAGCCAGCGCCGGTCGCGGCTCAGGTCGAAACGCTGAAAGTCGGCGCTCTCCAGCGGCAGCGGCTGCGGCGTACCTCCGTGGTGGAGGCTCACGATCCGGCCGATCGCCGCATCCACGCCGGGAGTGTAGACCAGGCCGCCATCAGCCGAGATATCGTACTGGGCTTCGCCGATCGCTTCCCGGCGCACCCCGGTGAGCAGCGTGACCGATCGTCCGGCAAGACGGGTGGCCGGGTCGAATCGCGCTGCCGACAGCTTGCCATCGACCGAGAGGTAAACCAGATAGCGTTGACCCACCACCCGAAAAGACGAGCCGCCGAGCAGGCTGCCCGGCTTACCGGCCGGATCAGCCACCCGGAGGACCCAGCGCTCTCCTGTTTCGGGATCGATCAGCTGGGCGCTCCGATTCATGGTGCAGATCAGCTGCCGGAGTTCAGGGACCCACTCCCCGTTGGCGCAGCGGGGAATGGCCCTGGAGCGCGGCGCCCCGCCGCCCGGGTCGAGCCAGGTGACACGGTTGCCATCGGCGTCGATGGCCAGGAGCTGGGTGGTCGAGATCCATCCGGTCCCGGAGGTGCTCCTGGCATCGAGCAATTGGCGAGCCTCCCCGCCGGTGACCTGGATCAGCATGACCCGGTCGCCGAGGAGGAAGCTGAGCTGGGATCCGTCGGGAGAGAGGCGCGGCGCGGTTCCCCCCAGTGTTCCCGGGATCGGGTGGACGGTGGCGTCGCGGAGGCTGCGGTACCAGAGGGCGGTGGAGTCACCCAGCCTGGCCGCGTAGACCACGAAGTCGCCGTTGGGGGAGACCGAGAGGTTCCGCGGGGAAAAGCCGTAGGAGGCGGTGGCGGTGGTCGCGGCGAGACTGATGGGGGCGCTGTCGGGGAGCGCGGCGTCGAACACGGTCGGGCCAGTGGATTCTGCCTGACGAGCGAGTGCCCAGGCGAGGCTGGCGAGGGTAACGACCGTGGCGACGGCGAGCACGGTGCGGCTGGCGCCGGGCCCGGTAGGGGCCGCATGCATGTGGCCCCTACCGGCGCGGCCCGGCACCACCCCCCCCCCGCGAGCGCGGCGGCAAACTCCGCCGCGGTGGCGAAGCGGTCGGCCGGCAGCTTCTCCAGCGCGGTGAGCACCGCATCCTCGACCGCCGGAGGAATCGTGTCCCGCAGTCGCGACGGCGCCCCCGGCTTCTCGGTCATCACCTTGGCGACGATGGCCTGCGCCGTGCTGCCGATGAACGGCGGGTCGCCGATCAGCATCTCGTAGGTCACGCAGCCCAGGGCGTAGACATCGCTGCGCGCGGTGATCTCCCGTTCCCCCATCGCCTGTTCGGGACTCATGTAGGTCGGCGTGCCGAGCGACATGCCGGTCTCGGTCATCCGGGTCCCGCCCGCCTTGCTGGCGGCGAGCGCGATGCCGAAGTCCGCCACCAGGGCTCGGCCGTCGTGCAGCAGCACATTTTCCGGCTTGATGTCGCGATGGATGACGTTGTGCCGATGGGCGTAGTCGAGCGCCCCGGCGATCTCGGTCGCGATGCGCACGGCATCATTGATCGGCAGCTGCTTCTCCCGATTCAACCGATCGCGGAGCGATTCGCCCTCGATGAACGGCATCACGTAGAACAGGAACGAGTCCGCGGCGCCGGAATCAAACAGCGGCAGAATGTGCGGATGCTGCAGGTTGGCCGTGGTCTTGATCTCGGACAGAAACCGCTCGGCGCCGATGACGGCGGCGAGTTCGGGCCGGAGCACCTTGATGGCGACTTTGCGGTCGTGCTTGATGTCGTGGGCCAGATAGACCGTGGCCATGCCCCCCTGGCCCAGCTCCCGCTCGAGGCGGTAGCGGTCGGCGAGCGCGGCGGCGAGACGATCCGGAATCGGGCTCATGGCGCCGCCTTCATCTGCGCGGCCAGCTCACCGAACCAGTTGCGTACCAGGACCGCTGGCGGCTCGACCTTGGTGCCGGGCCGAATGAAGTAGAAGGCCTTGTCGTCCGGAGCGACCGAATAGTTGGCGTGATTCGGGTCGACTTGATAGGCACCGACATCGAAGAGCACTTGCCGGGAGACGATGGGCAGGGAACTCCCGGACCCGATCCCGACGGAGACCAGATGGCCCGCCCCATCCCGGTAGAACAGCTCCCGGCCGGAATGAGCCCATTGCGGCTCGCTGCCACCGCGTTGCGACAGCTGGTGCCGCGCCGCCCCGACCTGGGGGAAGGGCCGCACGTAGACTTCATATGCACCGGACTCGTCGGAGACGTAGGCCAGCCAGTGTCCATCAGGCGAGACAACGGCGCCGAACTCCTCGTGCTCGGTCGCCGCCAGGGGAATTCCTGGAGCGCTGTCGATCCCGGGCCGGAGGCCGTAGACATCCCGGCCCCCGCCTGATCCGGTCCGATAGATCAGCCAGCGACCATCGGGGGACCAGACCCCCTCGTCGATGCTGTACAGCCCAGAGGCGAGCGCCAGCCGTGGCGGCTCGCTGCCGTCGGACGGGGCGACACGCAGTTCTTCACGAAGACCGGCATGAGTGGATGGAAAGAGGATCGTGCGACCGTCGGCCGACCAGACCGGCCGATAGTTAAGCGTGCCGCCGCTCGCGATCCGGGTGAACGGGCCGTGGTCCAGCTGCTTGACCCAGAGCTCGATCGAGCCGCCGTTCAGCAGGCTGATGGCCAATCGACTTCCGTCAGGCGAGACGGCCGGCGTGCCGAACCCTCCGCTCCACGCAGTGTCCACCGGCATCGCCCTGCCATCGCGGACCACCCGAACCACCTGGTCTCCCGAACGCGCGGTCTCGTAGACCAGCGTGCCACTGGCCGACAGCGCCATCCGGGCTGAGCCCGCTTCCACCAGGATGCCCTCTGCGATCTTGACCGGACGTCCACTCAATCGAAGGCTCCCGGGATCGAACGCCGTCGCCATGAGGGCGCCGTCTCCCTGGGCATACACCAGGTGCCCGGTCGGAGCGTAGAACACCCGCACGCCACGGGTCAGCGGGCGGATTTCGTGGGAGCGAAAATCGATGGCGACGATATCAGGCGGCGCCTTGCGGCGCCACATGGTCGCGACAGCCGCCCGGCCCCCGGGGAGAATCACCGGGAACGCCAGCAGCAGCTCATCCCGGGTCGAATCCACCTGGGCGACGATTTCCGACGGCCCGCCCGCCGGGCGGATTCGGCGGAGCGTGCCGCCGTTGCCCGTGATGCAATACACCCAGCCATCCTCGCTCCACGCCGTGCCAAAGCCGGAGGCGGAATCCGGCATCAGGACGAGAGGCGACCCTCCGTCCAGCGGCACCAGCCGGAGCGAGCCCGGAAAGCCGGTGCTGAAGACCAAGCTGTCGCCGCCAGGCGAGAAGGATGGGGCCCAGAGATTCTCGGTCCCGGCGACGACCCGCGGATGGAGCTGGTCCCGTTCGAGCAGCAGACCCTGCCCTGGAAGATCGGTGTACACGATGCGGGACCCGGTCGGCGAAATGGCCAGGGGCGCGTATCCCGTCGGGAAGAAGGGAGCCTTCTGCTCGAAAGTCACCAGGGATCGCGTGACCGGACCGGGGGCGTGCGGACGAAACCAGCCCCAGAGGGCGAGGACAGCAAGGGTGAGGAGGGTAGCCAGGGCGAAGGCGGTTCGGCGGTTGGGCGGCAGGTTGGCCCGTTGTGGACCGCGGACTCCCCTCCCGTCCAGCGCCTCGGCAAACTCGGCCGCCGTCGCGAAGCGGTCGGCCGGCAGCTTCTCCAGCGCCGTGAACACTGCGGCCTCAACCGCGGGCGGGATGCTCTTCCGCTGGCCGGTGAGGCTCCGCGGCTCCGCGGTCATCACTCGCGCAATGATGGCCTGGGTCGTCGGCCCGCTGAACGGCGGCTCCCCGAGCAGCATCTCGTAGGTCACGCAGCCGAGGGCGTAGACATCGGAACGGGCGGTGAGCTCCCGCTGTCCCATCGCCTGTTCGGGACTCATGTAGGTCGGCGTACCGAGGGACAAGCCGGTCTCGGTCAGCCGGGTACCGCCCGCCGAATTCACCGCCAGCGCGATGCCGAAGTCCGCCACCAGGGCGCGGCCGTCGTGCAGCAGCACGTTCTCCGGCTTGATGTCGCGATGGATGACGTTGTGCCGATGGGCGTAGTCCAGCGCGCCGGCGATCTCGGTCGCGATGCGGACGGCATCATTGATCGGCAGCTGCTTCTCCCGATTCAACCGATCGCGCAGCGATTCGCCCTCGATGAACGGCATCACGTAGAACAGGAACGAGTCCGCGGCGCCGGAATCAAACAGCGGCAGAATGTGCGGATGCTGCAGGTTGGCCGTGGTCTTGATCTCGGACAGAAACCGCTCGGCGCCGATGACGGCGGCGAGTTCGGGCCGCAGGACCTTGATGGCCACGCTGCGCTGGTGCTTGATGTCGTGGGCCAGATAGACCGTGGCCATGCCGCCATGCCCCAGCTCGCGCTCGAGGCGGTAGCGGTCGGCGAGCGCGGCGGCGAGGGCAGGGTTGACCTCAGACACCGACGACCGTCAGCCCGGCGGCCCGTGCCGCCGTCGCGAGAGCCTTGTCGTGCGTCGCCATCGTCAGGTCCATTCGGCGCGCGTCACGCCAGCTGATGGCGGTGGAAAGGTGGATGGCATCGAGGGTGCCGAGCGGCGTCGAAAACGGCTCCGAGGCTCGGCGCAGCACGGTTCGCCCCACATCCACCACCTCGACGGCCTCGAGAAGGCGATAGACGGCGGTGCGCCGATCGGCCAGCTCGTCAGTGGTGAACACCCCCGCGAGCGCCAGCCGGTCGAGCGTCCGCAGGCACTCCACCTCAGTCAGTGCACTCGCGACCGCCGCTTCCACGCCTGGCCATTCGGGGAGTCGCTCGGGCTCGCCCAGGACAAGACGCAATACGACCGAGGCGTCGAGGTACGCGATCAACGGGACGACTGCCGCTCGGCGAGCAGGGCGGAGAGGCTGTCCACCCGGCGGTCGAGGGGGGGCGGCAGCACGACATCGCGGAGCGACCGGGTGGCTTTGCGGACAGCCAGCGGCTCTCCCTCGGGCAGGTACGGTACCAGTCGGGCCACCGGCGTCTCGCGATCGCAGACGGTGACGGCGTGGCCCCGACGGGCCGCCTGCAGATACGCGCTCAGCCGTGCCTTCAGCTCGGCGACCTTGACGGTTTTCTCGGATGTTTTCGACATAGTCACAATATAGTCATGAATGGTCATCTATGTCAATCTGCGGCCGTGCGGTTGCTACGGCCCAGAGCGGCGGCGAGGGTCAGCGGAGGGGTCAGGGGGACTCGGTCGGCTGATACGGCAGCCCCATCCGGCCGAGTGCGGCGAGATAGCGCGGGTGCTTCCGGAACGGGTCGAGGGCCGGATTCCAGATGCTCGCCATGAACTAAACTATTCCTCTCCGTGGTCCACGGTCCAGTGCCTGCAGTACGCCGAGGGTATCGCCGAGCAGGCCGAGCCAGCCCATTCGCTTGTCGGCACTGAACTCCCACGGAACGGTGTCGGGAATCTGCGCCAGGGCGTGGAGAATCTCCTCGGCGACGCCCTGGCTGAAATGTTCGCTGGCGGAGTCGCCCGACAGGTTCTCGAAAGGGAGCACGGCGACGGAGCGGGGCGGATCGCTCGAAGCTGAACCAGCCGCCGCTCCGCGCGCCCTCCACCCGAGCCAGATGAGCCCGAGCGTCGCCACCAGCGCGATGGCCCAGGGGAGGATGTTGCGGCCCGAGCGCACGGCCACCGGGGTTCCACCCCCGGCATCGCCCAATCGACCAGCTACTGTGCCGCCGAGAGCCGCGGCAAACTGTGCGACCGGGTTGAAGCGGTCGGCCGGAGTCTTGGCGAGGGCCCGCTGCAACACGGCCGCGGCCTCGGGCGGAACGGCGGGGCGGAATTAGGTGATGGGCGGGGCCGGCGCCACCAGATGCTGGCGCACGATGATTTCCGCGCTCGCCCCGGTGAATGGCGGCTGCCCCGCGAGCATCTCAAACAGCACACAGGCGAGGGCGCAGAGGTCGCTCCTCCCGTCCAGGTCCCGATCCCCGGGCGCCTGCTCCGGGCTCATGTAGACAGGGGTGCCTGCCGTCCACCAGCGGCATGACATAGAAGAGGAATGAGCCGGATGCATCCGGTCGGACAATGCGGCGGTGAGCGCCTCGGGTATCATCGCGGGGCCACGTCAGCCACCCAGATATCGGCCTGGTGTTCGCCGGCCACGAAGTAGAATCGATTGCCATCAGTATCGGAGACGCCGCGAATGGTCCGGGTGTCCGTCGGATCGAAACGCACGATCTGGCGCAACGCCTCGTTTCTGAGATCCACCGCCCAGTAGGCCGGCCGGCCGGCCCGGTCGGGGGACGACAGGTACATCGTCCGGCCATCGGATCCCATCCGGATCCAACCGCCGGTCGTGAACCACGGTGGGGGTCGGAAGACCGTGGTCGGCGCACCCCCGCCCGAGGGGATGGTGACGACGCGGTCCCCGGTGTTCGTGACAAGGCTCGCAGTCACGTAGGCCAACCGATCGTGGGTGGTGCTGCTGGTGACACCCGCGCCCAGGCGGACCGGAGGCCCCCAGGGCGCCGACGCGGAGGCTCGGTGGATTTCGAGGAGGCTTGCGGCGGCGCCCTCTCCCCGGGTGAAGGCGAGGGTGTTGTTGTCCCGTCCCCAGACGGCATACCAGTCGCTCAGGGTGTCGCTGGTGACCTGCGCCAGTCCGGTGCCGTCGGCGTTGATGGTGAAGACATCCCGGTTGCCGGTGCGGAAGGAGTGAAAGGCGATGATACTGCCATCGGGAGACCAGTCGGCGGCCAGGTCGTCGGACGGGTCATCGGTCAGCTGCCTCGGCGTGCCGCCATCCGATGGCACGATGAAGAGGTCGGCGTTGCCGTTGAGATCGGAGTCGTAGACCAGCCACCTGCCGTCGGGGGAGAGCCGCACCACTTCGGTGGCCTGGTTGCCACGGGTGATCGGCACCGCGGTGCTGGCGCTGACGCTGCCTGACGAGGGCAGTCGGACCATCCAGATGTTGAGGTCCCGGCTGTACTTCGAATACGCCAGCTGCTTCCCGTCGCGGGAGAGCGCGATGGTATGCGCGTCGAGCCCGGTGGTGATCCGGCTGGGAGCGCCCCCCGGCCGCCCCCTCCTACCGATGGCCTGGCGGTAGACGTCCCGGCCGCCGCCGCCACTCGAGACGTAGAGCAAGGCGCTCGCGTCCGGCAGCCAGACCGGAGAGAGGTTCAGCGTGGTGGAGTCGCTGATCATGATCGGCGTGCCGCCTGCGGCGGGGAGCACGAACACCGTGCTTGCCGCCAGGTTGCCGAATGCCACGCGGCTGTACACAAAGTCCTCGTTTCCCCGCACGCCCGCGAGCCAGCGCCCATCGGGGGACCAGGCCAGGGAATGCGCGGCGCCGACCTGCGCCAGCAGCGCGAGCCCGCTGCCGTCGGCCGCCATCACCATGATACTGTCTCCCTGCTCGAAGGCGATCCGGGCCCCGTCGGGGGACCACTTGGGGGCCCGCGGAATCCCGCCATCGTAGGACGTGCGATACAGCCGACGGACTTCGCCCCCGGTAGGGGGCATGGTCGCGATGCTGGCGCCGCCGGAGTCGTAGGAGACGAAGGCCAGCCGCCGTCCGTCGGGCGACCAGTCGGGCGATAGCTGCGAGCCGGGCATGCTGTCAGTGATGCCGACCGCACGCCCGCCATCGGTGGGCTGGAGGAAGATCTCGGCGCTGGCGCCTATCGCCACATAGGCCAGAAACTGCCCATCTGGCGAGATGGCAGGGAGCACCTCCCGGCCCGGCGCGCTGGTGAGCCGGGTGGTCTTTGTCAGGGTCAGTGGTGAGCCGTCCCCACCCCGTTGCGTGGACAGGAGGACGCCGACCACCACCACGACCGCCGCACCGACCGCCCACTTGGCCCAGCGCGAGGCGCTGGGTGGCGCCAGCACCGTCGCCACCGGCATCGTGTGGGTCGGCGTCATCCCGCCGCTGGGCGTCGCCAGCGGCTCCAACGCGGCGACCAGCTCGTCCGCCGTCTGGTACCGATCCGCCGGCCGCTTGGCCAGGCAGCGCAGGATCAGCGCGTCCAGCACCGGGGAGATTCCCGGCCGCCGCTCGGTCACCGGTCTCGGCGCCTGGGTGACATGCGCCGCCAGCGTCTGCTGCGGCGTGAGGCCGTGGAACGGCGGGTGCCCGGTGAGCATCTCGTAAGCCAGCACGCCTAACGCATAGATGTCCACCCGGTGATCGAGCTGCGGATCGGCGGTGGCCTGTTCCGGCGCCATGTAGGCCGGGGTGCCGAGCGCGACACCGGCGGTGGTGAGCTGCTGCCGGCCGCTGGCCTCGGTGACCGCCTTGGCCACGCCGAAGTCCATGACCAGGGCATGGCGACCGGAGAGCAAGATGTTCTCCGGCTTGATATCGCGATGGACCACGCCGCCCTTGTGCGCCACCGCCAGCGCCTCGGCGATCTCGGAGAGGAGCCGCAGCGCGTCGGCCACCGGCAGCTCGCCGCTCCGGCTGATCCGCTCGCGCAGCGTCTCGCCCTCGACGTAGGGCATGACGTAGTAGAAGAAGCCGCTCGCCTCGCCCGAATCGAGCACGCCGAGGATGTGGGGATGGGTGAGCCGGGCGGCGACTTCGATTTCCCGCTCGAAGCGCTCGGCGCCCATGCTGGCGGCCAGCTCGGGCCGCAGCACCTTGACCGCCACCTTGCGGTGGTGTTTCAGGTCCTCGGCCAGATAGACTGTGGCCATTCCGCCCTGGCCCAGCTCCCGCTCAAGGCGGTAGCGGTCAGCGAGCGCGGACGTCAAGCGTTGTACCGCGTCCGTCACGAGCATGCCTGGGTACGGGGGGAAGGAACGACAGCCCGAAAATACCGGAGGAAAGGTGGGGCGGCTAGACAAGCCGCAGGCCGGTGCAAGCGTCCGGTCGGCCGATTCATGGTGGCGGCGGTGGCGGCAGGGTATCGAGCAGGCGCCGGTCGGCCCACCCCGGCTGCTCACCGGCGGAGACCACCCGATACCATCCCTGCACGAGCGTGTCCACCTGCACGAGTTCCCCGGGCCGCAGGATCCGCAGCACGGCCGCGGAACTGCTGCGGTCGGCCCTCACGTTCATCCACATGGCGGCGTAACGGCGTTGCCGGCCGGCCGTATCGACCGGTGCCGGCGTGACAACCGGCGTGACGGGTTCTGGCTGGAGGGAAACCCGAGACGCCGCAGGTTCCCGCGACGGCCACACCTCAGGCGGGGCCGCGACAACGCTCTCCGGGACCACTCGGGGTGCAGGTCGCGGCGGCGGCGGTTCGGGTCGAACCGGCTGCACCGCCACAGGGACCTTCACCGGTGCCGGCGCAGGCGGGGCCAGGCCGAATCGCTCCCGCAGATAGTTCGCCGCCAGCAGCGTCAGCGCCACGCCGGACACGAGGACACCGATGGAAAACCGCTGCGGCTTGCGGCGGCGTGCCGAGTGCTGGAATACCCGCGCCGCAAAGGCGTGGCCGCAGCGCGGGCAGCGCGTCGCGACGCTGAGCGCCTTCTGGCCACACTGAGGGCAGATCGAGTCAGGCATTGTTTCGCGCCGGCACGCACGCCGTGCTCAATGCCCGGCCTTCATCCTGGCCTCGAGTTCCGCAAACCAGTTCTCCACGAACACCACCTTGCCGCCGCCCACCTCGGTTGGCTCCCGGATCATCAGGAAGTGGCGGTCATCAGGCGCCACGTCGTACTGCTGCCGGTTCCGCGCCGAGCGGTACCCCGCCAGCGGGAAGAGCGGCCGGGGAGTGCCGGCCACGAAGACCGGACCAGGGGCGATGTCCACGACCATGAGCTGAGTGGGTCCCTTGAAGAACAGCTCCCGGCCGCTGTGGGCCCAGCGTGGCTCGGTTCCCCCATCGCGCGAGACGATGTGGGTCGACCCCCCGCCCGGAAATGGGGTGACGTAGACCTCGCGTCGTGCGGTGGCTAACGAAACATAGGCGAGCCAGCGGCCGTCCGGCGACAGCGCGGCCACGTTGTTGGCATCCTTGACGACCAGTGGCAACAGGGTCGTGTCGCCCCGGAGGCGCCGGGCCCGGATGCGGCCATTGCTGCCGGCCTCGTCGGAGCGCACCACCAGCCATTCTCCATCCCGCGAGAGCTCGGCTTCCCATAGCCCATAGGTGTGATGCAGCAGCAGGTGGGGCGGTGCGCTGCCATCCACCGGCGCCTGGTAGATGTCGTAGTCATCCAGTCCGCCCCGGCCGGCCATGTTGGACGAGAAGGCGATCGACCGGCCGTCGGGCGTCCAGGACGGACGCCAGTTGACCGTCCCATTCTGGGGCAGCTTCTGTCGGGTACCGTCCGAGCGCCGAATCCACAGCTGGGTCGTGGCATCCCGTACGCTGACCGCCAGCATCTTCCCGTCCGGCGACAGGCCGGGATACCAGAAGTCCGCGCGCCAGGTGGAATCGAACGACTCGGCCCGTCCGTCTCTTGCCACCCACATCAGCTCAGAGAGCCCGGCGCCGGCGCCCTTGAGCGAGTAGAGCGCACTCCCGGAGGCGGAGAGGGCGAAACCGACCGGGACGACATCCTCGAGCACCGGGACCACTCCCGATGTCAGCACCATGCGCTTCGGGTCGAAGCCGGCCGCGTACAGCCCGCCCGCCCGGTCGGTGTAGAGGAGATGACCGGTGGGGGAGTACCACGCCCCCGCCGCGTTCGCTACCAGCAGGCGCCCGCTGTCCGCGGCGAAGTCGAAGACATAGATGCTGGATTCGATGCCGCAGTTACCGGGGCAGGCGGTGTACAACACTCCGCGGCTGCCCGGCAATGGAGTGAGGACCGCAATGTTCTGTCGCTGCTTCGTGGCGGCCTGATTGAGCGCCCGGCTCTCGCCGCCATCGGCGGAGACCCGGCGCAGCTCCTGTTCCTTCCCGACGTAGACGATCGTCCCGTCGTCCAGCCACGTCCCGGTGAGATAGCCGAGATTTGAACTGGTTGCGAGCGTGATCGAGCCGCCGCCCTCGACCGGGACCTTCCGCAATCGGCCGTCGGTCGTCATGTACCCGATCCACTTCCCGTCGGGCGAGAAGAAGGGAGACATCCCCGCCTCCGTACCCGGGAGCGGCGTGGGTGCGCTCTCCTCCCGGCGTTGCCGCAGCAGCTGGATGGCCCCGCCGACCGAGTCGGTGAAGACGCTGCTGGAGCCGTCCGGGGCGATGGCCGCCTGCGTCGCCACATAATCGACGCCCGGCGCAAGAAACCGCCCGATGGAGTGTTGCCACAAGACGACCTGATTGCGGCTGACCGGGGACACCGGTGTTGGACGCAGCCAGCCCCAGAGCGCCAGGACGGCGAGGCTGAGCAGGGCGGCCGCGGTGAAGGCGGTTCGGCGGTTGGGCGGTTGGTTGGCTTGGGTTGAACCTCGAACCGCCTGACCGTCTAACCGCCCAACCGTCTTCCCCTCCAGCGCCTCGGCGAACTCCTTCGCGCTCTCGAACCGATCAGCCGGCAGCTTCTCCAGCGCCCTGAGCACCGCCGCCTCCACATGGGGCGGAATGGTGTGCCGCTGGGTGGTCAGCGGGCGTGGCCGCTCGGTGACCATCCGGGCCACGATCGCCTGGGCGGTGGAACCGGTGAACGGCGGGTCGCCGGTCAGCATCTCGTAGGTGATGCAGCCGAGGGCGTAGACATCGGAGCGGCCGGTGATCTCCCGCTCCCCCATGGCCTGCTCCGGACTCATGTAGTGCGGCGTGCCGAGACTCATCCCGGTCTCGGTCATCCGGGTGCCGCCCGCCTTGCTCGCGGCGAGCGCGATGCCGAAGTCCGCGACCAGCGCGCGGCCATCGTGCAGCAGGATGTTCTCCGGCTTGATGTCGCGATGGATGACGTTGTGGCGGTGGGCGTAGTCCAGCGCGCCGGCCACTTCGGTGGCGATCCGCACCGCATCGGTGATGGAGAGCTGCTTCTCCCGTTTCAGCCGATCGCGCAGCGACTCGCCGTCGATGAACGGCATGACGTAGAACAGGAACGAATCGGCGGCGCCGGAATCGAACAGCGGCAGGATATGCGGATGCTGCAGATTGGCGGTGGTCTTGATCTCGCTCAGGAACCGCTCGGCGCCGATCACAGCGGCGAGTTCGGGTCGCAGCACCTTGATGGCCACGCTGCGCTGGTGCTTGATGTCGTGGGCCAGATACACCGTGGCCATGCCGCCCTGGCCCAGCTCGCGTTCGAGGTGGTAGCGGTCCGACAGGGCCTCGGTGAGGCGGGGCGATGCGTCAGTCACGGTGTCCTTGAGTCGGTGATCGCATGAGTCGCGGCTGATGTCACGAGAGTGTCCCAGTACACTGCTCACGAGTCGCGGCTGAAGCCGCGGCTCGGCTGCTGTCACTAAAGTGACACCGGATATTGTCCCATGGCCGCTTTGGCGACGTGCCGGGCCGAAGAAGCTTGGCTCATCGTTTGAGCCCCGTCACCTTCGCCATCCAGATGTTACTCTGTGGGTCCTGCAGCGTGAAGTAGAGGCGCCCGGCATGCGCCGCGAGATTCCTGGCGTTGGTCGCATGCGGGTGCAGCGGATCATCGAACCGGACCACCTCGCGCGGCACCCCGCCCTTGACCGGCACGGCCCAAACCCCGAAACGATCCTGAGAGTAAAGGGTGCGACCGTCGGTGGAGATGCTGGGATTGCCGATCCGCGTCACGGTCTTCCCGAGCACCCTTGGCGTACCGGAAGAGTCCTCCGTGTTGACCAGAATCAGGCGATCGTTGACGGTATCCCGGGCCACCACCGACACGCTATCGGCCCACGCGGATCCCACGATGGCGCCCGGGCTCGCGACCACCTGGGGTGCTCCCCAGCCCGAGGCCGAACGGGTGATCACATAGGCGCCGATGACTCCCCTTTGAAGATACGTCTGCCAGAGAAGCCGCCTGCCGTCGCGAGACCAGGACGGATTCCTCTCATCCGGGAAGGTACCGGGCGAGAGCTGTATCGGCTCCGCGCCACCCTCGCTCGGGGCCACGAAGACTCGGCGATGGCCATCGACAATCGCGTGATAGGCCACTTCCTTGCCGTCGGGGGACAGGCTGACCGAGAAGGCCGGGGAGTTGCCGCGGGTAATCTGCTGCACCTCCCCTCCCGCCAGGGGGCGGCAAAAGATCTGCTGCACTCCCGAGCGGTCGGAGTCGAAGGCCAGCCACTGTCCGTCCTGTGAAATCCAGATGCTCTCGATGCTCTCCTGATCGGTCGTCACCAGCTCGGCCGAACGGCTCGTCACCGACCCCGTCGCGGGAACCTTGACGCTCCAGATGTTGCTGCGATTGGTGACCACCGAATAGGCCAGCTCCTGGCCGTCGGCAGAGAGCGAAATCTGCGAAACGTTCAGTGCCAGCGTAATCCGCACCGGATCGGCCCGCGGCCGTCCCCGGGAGTCGAGATTGAGCTGGTAGATGTCCCGGGTCCCTCCCCGGCTGGACACGAAGAGCAGTCGGCGACTGTCGGGCGCCCATGCCGGGCTCAGGTCCAGCGCGTCTCCCGCGGTCAGCCGGGTCGGCATGCCCCCGGTGGACGGCACCAGCCAGAGCGAGGAGGTCGCGATGTTCCAGTTGTTGAGATAGATGGAATTATCCGAGACGTATGCGATCCACCGGCCATCCGGCGACCAGGCCAGCGAGTGCGGGTCGAAGGTTCGCGCGAGCAGGGTGGTTTGCCCGTCGCTGGTGCGGAGCAGGAGCGAGTCACCCTGCACGTAGACCAGGCGCTGGCCGTCGGGCGCCCAGAGCCCGTTAGGCCATACTCCAGCCACGAGGAAGGTGCTGGCCCCGCCGAGTGCGGGAACACTCTCCAGCCCGCGTGGGGTCGCGATCAGGAGCCTGTCACCGTCGGAGGACCACCCGCGGGGCCTGCCGATCGGGGCGACGGTGACCGCGCTGCCGTCGCTGCCCCGCCGCCATTCCACCCGACTGGCCGTGTCACCGGGTCCGAGGATGCGGTAGGCGACTCCCTTGCCGTCACTGGTAATGAAGGGCGACTCCTGCACCCCCGCGCTCCGGGTGAGTTGCACCGGCTGCAGCAGCGCGGCGGTGGCCGGCGGGCGATTCCACAAGGCGAACGCAGCTGCGCCGAGGAGAATCACCACCACACCGGCGATGACGCCGCGCACCCATCGGGGCACGGCACGGGGCGCGCCCACCGCACCGATCGGCATGGTGTGGGTCGGCGTCATCCCGCCGCTGGGCGTCGCTAGCGGCTCCAGCGCGGCGACCAGATCATCCGCCGTCTGGTACCGGTCGGCCGGCCGCTTGGCGAGGCAGCGCATGATCAGCGCGTCCAGCGCCGGCGAGATCCCCGGTCGCCTTTGCGTAGCTGACACCGGCGCCTGCGTCACGTGCGCCGCGAGGGTCTGCTGAGGAGTCAGTCCATGGAACGGCGGGTGGCCAGTCAGCATCTCGTAGGCCAGCACGCCTAACGCATAGATGTCCACCCGGTGATCGAGCTGCGGGTCGGCGGTGGCCTGCTCCGGCGCCATGTAGGCCGGCGTGCCGAGCGCCACGCCGGCGGTGGTGAGCTGCTGTCGGCCGCTGGCCTCGGTGACCGCTTTCGCCACGCCGAAGTCCATCACCATGGCATGACGGCCGGAGAGCAAAATGTTCTCCGGCTTGATGTCCCGGTGCACCACACCGCCCTTGTGGGCGGCGGCCAGCGCCTCGGCGATCTCGGAGAGGAGCCGCAGCGCGTCCGCCACCGGCAGCTCGCCGCTCCGTGTCAGGCGATCCCGGAGCGTCTCGCCCTCGACGTAGGGCATCACGTAGTAGAAGAAGCCACCGGCCTCGCCTGAATCGAGCACGCCGAGGATGTGGGGATGGGTGAGCCGGGCGGCGACTTCGATTTCCCGCTCGAAGCGTTCGGCGCCCATGCTGGCAGCGAGCTCGGGCCGGAGCACCTTGACCGCGACCTTGCGGTGGTGTTTCAGGTCTTCGGCGAGATAGACGGTGGCCATGCCGCCGGCGCCCAGCTCCCGCTCAAGGCGGTAGCGGTCGGCGAGAGCGGCGGTGAGTCGTTCCATGGCGGTCGTCATGGGCCGGTCCGCTCGGTGCCCGCCGAGTCGGCCTGAGGGAGATGGGTCAGCCAGTGCTGGACGTAGGTGACCGCGAGGCCCGACGGGGACTGTCGCACGAGGTACCGCTCGCCATCCCCCAGCATGCCGAACCCGGTGCCGCGGTCATCGAAGAGCGCCCGGCGCCAGGTGGGCGCAAGAAAGAGAGTACGCGGGGTCCCGATCGGGCCATCCGGCCCCACGCCGATCGCCGCCTGCTGCACCCGCCCATCCGGGGTAAGGAAGGTGAGCTGTCGCCCGCGATGGCTCCAGGTCGGCCATCGTCCGCCGTCGAGTGAGACGCGTCGGGCCCGGCCGGCCGGCAACGCCTGCACGTAGATCTCGGCGCGCCCGGTTTCATCAGAGCTGTACGCAATCGACTGCCCATCGGGCCCAAGGCGACCTTCCCAGATTCGTCCGGGACGGGAAATGTCGTGCCTCGCTTTCGGCCCGGTCAGGTCGAGGATCGCGAGCGCAGATCCCCACCGGACCAGCAGACGTCCCCCGTCCGGAGACCAGTCGAGAGGCGTGGGACAATTCGACCAAGCGACGGAATCACGGAGGATGACCCGTTCGACGTCGGTCGCCACCTCCCGCTCCACGAGGGTGCAGCGCCCGGGCCCCGCCACGGCATACGCGAGCCGGGCCCCATGCGGATCGAAGACGGGAAAGATCGGCCCTGCCGCATTCGGGGGGGGGCCGGTGAGCGAATCGTGAACCACGAGACGGGTGGCACGATCGGCGTCGAGATCGTACAGCCACAGTCCAGCCGAAATCCCCGAGACCGCGACAAGCGGGGACCCCGCGCCGGGCGGACGCACCCCGAGACCCCAGGTGCCCTCCACCCGCACCGTATCCCGCAGTCGCCCGGTCGCATCATACTCGAGGTAGGGACGATCGTTCGTGCTGGGCAGGAAGGCGAAGGCGTCAGTCGACGAGAGCGCCACGGTGTGGACCCCACCCGAAGACCGGACGCCCGACGCGATCCGCACCGCCGGCCCCTCCAGCGCGAGGCTGCCCAGGTTGATCCGCTGGGCATCGAGGGAGCGGTACTCCGTGGCGCTCGGGACGATGATGTAGTCGGGGGCCACGACAGCGAACTCCTCGACCTGGAGCGGGAGGGTGGTGAGCTGGGTGCCGTCGATCGTCGCAACCACCATGTCCAGGTTCCGCCCCCGGGAGTAGAGCAGCCGCTTGCCGTCCGGCAGGAAGACCGCCCGGAGCGTGGTCCTGGGATCGGCGGGAACGATGAGGCTGCACGCGCCACCCGTGGCGGGAACCGTGGAGATGCCACTGCGACCGCCGAAGAGGATCGCCCCCATCGCCGACCACGAGCCGCCCGTCGGATCCGCGATGGGGCACAATTTCCGGGTATCCCCGTTTTCCGCCAGTACCGTCAGGCTGCCGTCGGCGAAGTAGGCTAATGAACGTCCATCGGGCGACCAGAAGGGGGCATCGGCGCCGCTGGTATGCGGAAGCGGTTCCGCGTCGGCGCGGTCGAGCCGCCGGAGCCAGAGCATGCGCGAGCCGTCACCGGCCGCGAAGACGAAGGCGAGACGCCGGCCGTCCGGACTCAGCGCGAGGGAGCGCCGCTCGGCGAACGTGCCCCCCGCCGGCGCGAGCAGGGAGGTGACCGTCAGCGGCTCGGCCGCACGGGGCCCCCGGTGCGCGAGGCCCCAGCCAATGGCGATTCCTGCGACGGTGGCGACGGCGAGCACGGTGCGGCTGGCGCCGGGCCCGGTAGGGGCCGCATGCATGCGACCCCTACCCCGGCCCGACGCCGTCCCGTCCCCGGCCAGGGCGCCGGCGAACTCCGCCGCGGTCGGGAAGCGGTCGGCCGGCAGCTTCTCGAGCGCGGTCAAGACGGCATCTTCGACCACGTCAGGCACCCGCTCGCGAAATTTGCGGATCGAGACCGGTCTCTCCGTCATCACCTTCGCCACGATCGCCTGTGCCGTCGGACCGGTGAAGGGCGGCTCACCCACCAGCATCTCGTAGGTCACACAGCCGAGGGCGTACACGTCTGAGCGGGCGGTGATGTCCCGCTCCCCCATCGCCTGCTCGGGCGACATGTAGTGCGGGGTACCGAGCGACATGCCGGTCTCGGTCATGCGGGCGCCACCGCCCTTGCTGGCGGCGAGCGCGATGCCGAAGTCGGCGACGAGCGCCGAGCCATCGTGCAGCAGGATGTTCTCCGGCTTGATGTCGCGATGGATCACATCGTGGCGGTGGGCGTAGTCCAGCGCGCCAGCCACTTCCGTCGCGATCCGCACCGCGTCGGCGATCGGTAACTGCTTCTCGCGATTCAGCCGGTCGCGGAGCGATTCTCCCTCGACGAACGGCATCACGTAGTAGGCGGTGCCATTCACTTCGCCGGAATCGATGAGGCCCAGAATGTGGGGATGCTGCAGCGTGGCGATGGTCTTGATCTCGCGCAGGAACCGCTCGGCGCCGATGACGGCGGCGAGTTCAGGGCGCAGCACCTTGATGGCGACATTGCGCTGATGCTTCAGGTCCTCGGCGAGGTACACCGTGGCCATGCCGCCCTGGCCCAGTTCGCGTTCGATGCGGTAGCTACGGCTGAGGGCCGCGGTGAGGCGGGCCAGGGCGTCAGTCATTGGGTTCCCGCCGATGAGCTCGCGGCTGAAGCCGCAGCTCGGCTGATGTCACTAAAGTGACACTGGGCGCTGTTTGAGTGTCGCTTCAGCGACCGCAGCCGAGCCCTGAAGGACTCCCTCGCGCCCGGGTCGCGTTGGCACGCTCCCGAAGGGCGCTCGGTCGCCGTCGCTTTAGCGACGTGCCGGCATGCCATGCCGCCCTGGCCCAGCTCGCGCCCGATCGCGTAGCGGTCGGCCAGCGCGGCGGCGAGGCGGGTGATCTGGGGGCTGTCCATCTACCGCGGCCGTCCCGCCACGACCTGCTGAAAGCCCGGGTCGTTGCGGATCCGGTCCCAGTCAGGGTCAATCCTCACCAACGCGGCCGTCAGGCGCGACGGCCGTCCCGCCAGGCTGCGCAGCTGCTCAACCGCCGGTGCCGCCTGACCGCCCAGGGCGTAGATGCGGGCGAGGTTGACCACGTTGTCCACCCCGAAATAGGCGTCGCGCTCGGGGGGGAGAAGTTCGACCGCGCGGCGGCCCTCACGGATCGCCAGGTCGAAGTTGCCCTGTCGGGCATACACCATCCCGAGGTCGCGGGAGTAGCCGTAGTCGTCGCGAAGCTCGCGCAGGCTCGCGGTGAGAATTACGCGGGCCGAATCATAGGCCACCGCGGCCGCTGCCCCCTGGCCGCGCAGCCGGAGCAGGTCACCAAGGAGGATGTAGCCGTCGGCGATGCCCCGGTTGGAGGCGCTGGGTGGAGTGTCGAGGAACGCCTGACTGAGGGAATCGTCGTGCGCGATGGCAAAGGCCGGAGCCCGGGCGTTCCCGACCATGAGCCGTTCGGGCGACATGTGCCTCAGGGCGAGACGGTAGGTGGCTTCGACCTCGCGGAGGTCGCCATGCTGGCTGAGCTGGGCCAATCCCAGGAAGTAGTAGGAGTCGGGCTGGTCGGGGGCGACCTCGATGCCGCGGCGGCAGGTGGCGACCGCCTTGTCGTACTCACCCAGGAAGCCGTAGGTCTCGCACAGCTGCGCGATGGCGTTCGAGGAACCAGGATCGAGTTCCACCACCCGCGCGAGATGCACCGCCGCCTCCTGCCACCGCCCCTGGCGGCGCTCGACATAGCCGATCGCGGCGATGAGGTCGGCGCTGTTCGGCTCCGATTGCTGTACGATGGCGAACTCCTTGAGTGCCGCCTCGTAGTCGCGCTTGCGGTAGCGGTAGTAGCCCATGGCGCGATGCGACTCGGGAAGGTCGGGCTGCAGTTCGAGCGCACGCTTCGCGGCCACCTCCGAGGCAGCCAGCGTTTCGTCCTTCCGGCTGATGTAGAGCCAGTGGACCAGGCCGAGGGTTTCGGAGAGGCGGCCCCACGCCAGCGCAAACTTGGGATCGAGCTTGACCGCCCGCTCCAGCATCGGAATCGCCGCGTCGAAATTCTCCCGGGCCAGTCCTCGGTTGGTGTAGTCGATGGCGCGGAGGTAGAGGTCGTATGCGTCGGGGTTCTCGGTGGGGCGGCGGGCCAGTGCTTTCCGTTCTGGGTCGTTCAATGTCACCTGGAGCGCCTTGGCCACCTCGGTCGAGACGTCGGCGTACACCTGGAAGACGCTCGACAGCACCGCCTCGTAGCCGTGAGCCCAGATGCTGCTCGTGTCGGCCACGCGAATGAGCTCGGGACTCACCCGCACCTTCGGATCCTTCCCCGCCGCGAGATCCCACTGCACCGTGCCGGTGAGGACGTAGCCGACACCCAGCTCCTGGCCGATCTCGCTCACGCTCTTGGTGGTGCCGCGGTAGCGCGCGGCGGTGCTGCGGGGGATGACGCTCATCCCGCCGATGCCGGTCAGCTCGGTGGTGATCGCCTCGGTGACGCCGTTGGCGAAATACTGCCGGCTGGTGTCGCCCTGATTCTCGAAGGGAAGCACCACCAGACGGCGGGCATTCGCGTCCGGGCGCGGAGCGCTGCCGCGGTGGGTAGCGAACCAGACCATCCCCAGCACGAGGATCGCCGCGAGGAGCAGTGCGCCGGCTCGCGCCCAGCGGCGTGGCACCGCCGAACCTCCGGTGACCGGCAGCGTTCCGGCAGTGGCGGCGATCGCGCTTGTGGGCGTCATCCCGCCGCTTGGCGTGGCCAGCGGCTCCAGCACTGCCACCAGTTCGTCGGCCGACTGAAAGCGATCGGCCGGACGCTTGGCCAGGCAGCGCATCACCACGCCCTCGAGCGCCGGCGAAAGACCGGGCCGTCGCTGCCCGACGGCTACCGGTGCCTGAGTGACGTGAGCGGCGAGCGTCTGCTGGGGGTTGAGACCGTGGAACGGCGGATACCCGGTGAGCATCTCGTAGGCCAGCACGCCCAGCGCGTAGATGTCCACTCGGCCATCGAGCTGCGGATCGGCGGTGGCCTGTTCCGGCGCCATGTAGGCCGGCGTGCCTAACGCCACCCCCGCGGTGGTGAGCTGCTGCCGCCCGGAGGCTTCCGTCACCGCCTTGGCCACACCGAAGTCCATGACCATAGCGTGGCGGCCCGAGAGCAGGATGTTCTCCGGCTTGATGTCGCGATGGACCACGCCCGCCCGGTGGGCCACCGCCAGCGCGTCGGCGATTTCCCCCAGGAGGCGTACCGCCTCGTGCACCGGCAGCTCACCGGCACGGGCCAGACGGTCGCGCAGCGTCTCCCCCTCCACATACGGCATCACATAGTAGAAGAAGCCGTCCACGTCGCCGGAATCGAGCAGGCCGAGGATGTGGGGGTGCACCAGCCGGGCGGCGACCTCGATCTCGCGGTCGAAGCGGTCGGAGCCCATGGTGGCAGCGAGCTCGGGCCGCAGCACCTTCACCGCGACCTTGCGGTGGTGTTTGAGGTCCAGGGCGAGGTACACCGTGGCCATGCCGCCCTGGCCCAGCTCCCGCTCGAGGCGGTAGCGGTCGGCGAGGGCTTCCGAGAGACGGGCGGCGACCGTCACCGCGCCCCCCCGCCCGCTATGGCCGCACGCAGCTCGGTGATGAAGTTCTGCACGATGACGAGATCCCCCGACTGGTCCCGGTCACGCTGGATCGAGAAGAGGAACCGGCGGCCATCACGGGACACCTCGAACATCCGGTCCGAGCCGTTGACTTCGAAGCGCGCCATCGGAGGGGCGTGCGCCAGCTTTCGGCGCCTGGTACCGGCCGGGTCTCCCGTCATCTCGGCCACCACGACCGTGTCGCCGTCGAGCGAGCGCCAGAACAGCTCCCGGCCGTCGGCGCCCCACAGCGGATCAGTCCCTCCGTCCAGGGAGAGCTGCCACTTCCCTCCCTGCACGTCGGGGAAGGGCCGGACGTAGACCTGGGGTACACCCGATTCCCGGGAGAGATAGGCGAGCCGGCGCCCATCGGGCGAGAGGCTGGGCTTCCATTCGTCGGTCGGCTCGGCCAGCAGCGGTCTGAGTACGCTGTCCACTCCGACCTGCATTACCATGATGTCGAGCGAAGCCGAGCCCTCGACACTCGCCACCAGCCATGCGCCGTCCTGGGACCAGCGGGCCTCGATGATGTCCCGGCCGGCGTCCGCGACCGGCTCCTCCGCTCCGACCCCATCGGCGCGGCGGCGCCACAGGGTTCGGCGCCCGCCGCGCAACGACACGTAACTCACGTAGCGACCGTCCGGGGACCACGCCGGATCAAAGTTGCCCTCTCCGCCAAGCGTCAGACGGGAGAGCGGCCCGCGATCCAGCTGTTTGATCCAGATATCGGAGCGCGAGATCGGGGTCAGCGCCGTCCTGGTGCCACCACCCAAAATGGTGATGGCCAGGCGATTCCCCTCCGGCGAGAGGGAGAAGGACTCGAATTCCACGTCGGCCCAGGCAGAATCCACCGCCTGCGGCGGGCCGCCATCACGGTTGACCCAAGCGACGAATTCGGTGCCGCTCCTGCCCTCCGTGGCATAGACCAGCGTTCCACCGGCGGCGTCCAGGTCCGATTCGCCAAATCGGAGGGAAACGCCGGCGAAGAGGACCCTGGGGCGGCCGCGCACCTCGCGGGCCGAGGCATCGAACGGCACGGCGCTGAGGGAGCCGTCTGCCATGAGGACCAGCAGCGTCTTCGTCTCGGCCACGAAACGCGCCGCGGCGCCCGGCAGGGTGGCGCCCATCCGGCCGCTGGCGAGATCCACGGGATGGAGCTGGTAGGCGGCCGATTCATCCGTGAACCCGGTTGGGCGCTGACCAACCAGCGCTCCCCGTCCGTCCGGGAGGATGGTCAGCCATTCGTAGGCGGTACCGGCCGCCGCCGCAGGGAGCTCAACAACGTTCTCGACCGGACCGCCGGCGCCGGCCACTCGACGGATCGACCCGGATGGGGTCAGGAAGTAGACGAATCCATCGGGTCCCCAGGCCGGGCCGCTGGCGATGGCGGAATCCGCCAGCTGCAGCGATGGACCGCCAGCGAGCGGCACCACGACGAGCAGGTTTCCATTCTCGCCGGCGACGAAGGCCACCAGGGATCCGTCCGGAGACACCGCCGGTTGCAGGGCGCCCTGGGTGCCTGGCAGGGGGCGGGAGTCCAGGCTCTGCAGCGGTCGCAGGAATAGTTGAAAATCGGCAATCGGGCCAGCCGCGAGGTTCTCGCCTAAATAGATCACATTCTGGCCGTCCGGCGTCAGGGCGATTCGCCCGGGGGTGCCACCGCCGATATACGCCAGCCGGGCGGTGCTGTCCAGCTGAATAGCGTACCGGCCAACCGGCCCCGACGGGGCGGGGCGAAACAGGGCCCACCCGGCAATCGCCGCCGCGGCGACCGCGCACCCGCCAAGCGCCAGGGTGACCGGATCGTGCCACCGGGCGCGGCCCTGCAGTGGCGCGGCCCCGGCCGTCGCGGCCTCGCCGTGCCGGAACGCCGGATTCTGCAGCGCATCGGCAAAGGCCCGGGCGCTCACGAACCGGTCGGCCGGCAGCTTCTCGAGGGACTGCGCCACCGCCGCTGCAACGTTAGGCGGTATCGCCTTCCGCAGCCGGGTGACCGGAGCCGCCTCCTCGGTCACGATTTTCATGATGATCTGCTGGGCCGAGGCGCCGGTGTGCGGCGGATTGCCGGTGAGCATCTCGTAGAGCACGCTGCCCAGCGAGTAGACGTCGGACCGGGCGGTGATCTCCTTCTCCGCGGTGGCCTGCTCCGGGCTCATGTAGTGCGGGGTGCCGAGGCTCATCCCCGTCTCGGTCATCCGGCCGCCGGCGGCGGCACTGAGCGCCAGCGCGATCCCGAAGTCGGCCACCATCGGCCGGCCGTCGTGCAGCAGGATGTTTTCCGGTTTGATGTCCCGGTGGATGACGCCGTGGCGGTGGGCGTAGTCCAGTGCGTCGGCCACGGCGGTGGTGATCTTCACCGATTCATCAATGCCGAGTTGAGTCTCGCGATCGAGCTTGGCGCGCAACGTCTCGCCGTCGATGAACGGCATGACATAGTAGAGGAAGCCGTCCGCGGTCCCCGAGTCGAACAGCGGCAGGATGTGGGGGTGCTGCAGCGCGGCGGTAGTCTTGATCTCCACTACGAAGCGCTCGGCGCCGATCACGGCGGCGAGTTCGGGGCGCAGCACCTTGACGGCGACCTTGCGGTCGTGCTTCAGGTCCTGGGCCAGGTAGACGGTGGCCATGCCGCCCTGACCGAGCTGGCGCTCGATGCGGTAGCTACGGCTGAGGGCGGTGGTGAGGCGGGTGAGGGATTCGCTCACTTCCCCACCAGGTCCATCACATAGATGTCGCTCTCGATCTGGCCCACCGCGAAGTAGAACATTCCGTTGCCCACGGTAACCGAGGCATTGGGGTGCACCGCCAGCGAAGGATCGTCGAACCGCAGCAGCAGTCGAGGTGTGCCGCCCGCCGTGGGGACCTGGTACACCCCTTCGACCCCGTCAGCGGCGTAGGCCCGGAAATAGATCAGCTTCCCGTCGGCTGACCATTCGGGCACGCCCGGTGACCGGAGGCCAGCGGTGCCGGCGGGAATCACCAGCTGCGGCGGGCCGCCCAGCGGGGTGACCCCGATGCCCCCCGGATTCCCCCGGTCCACGTAGACCAGCAGGCTGCCATCCCGCGACCACCGCGGAGCGAAGCCGCTGTCGATCGGCAGTCGCTTTGGCCCCTGCCAGGGGGCATCGAGCGCAGTCCGGTGGAGCAGGTCAATGCTGGAGCCGCCGCTGGCGTTGCCATACGCGATGCTGAGGCCGTCCGGGGAGAAGGCCGGATGGTACGACTGTTCCGCATCGCTGGTCAGCCGCTGTTCGCCGGAGCCGTCGGCGTTGATGACGTAGATGTCCCGGGTGGCGTTCCGGGTGGAGTGGAAGGTGATCTGGCGGCCATCGGGGGAGAAATCGGGACTGAAGTCATCCCCCGCATCCCGGGTCACTCGCCTCGGCTCTCCCCCGGTGGCGGGGATGACGAAGATCTGCTGATTGCCCTCGATGTTGGAGTCGAACACCAGCCACTTGCCGTCGGCCGAGATGCCGAGGTTTTCGATCGTCTGGTTGCCTGTCGTGATCGGCCGGGTGTCGCGCAGCGACACGCCGCCACTCTTCGGGATGGGAATCGCATAGATGTTGCGCCGGACGGTGAACCGGTCATACGCCGCGGTGCGGCCATCGGCCGAGACCGAAACCGAATAGGCCTCGAGACCGGTGGTGAGTCGCACCGGACGCTCCCTGGTGGCCCCCGACCGGTCCAGCCGCACCGCGTAGATGTCGCGGGCGCCGTCGCGATTGGAGACGAACAGCAGCGTGCCGTCGGGCAGCCAGGTGGGGCTCACGTTGAGCGAGGTGCTGTCGGTGACCCGGACCGGTGTGCCACCGATCGGCGTGACCCAGATCGTGCTTGGTGCCACGTTGCCCCAGGTGCTGACGTAATCCCCGTTCCCCACCACATAGGCCACTGCGCCGCCGTCCGGCCGCCACGCCAGTGAATGCACCTGCTGCAGCCCGATCCGGATGACGGTCTCGCGGCCATCCCTGCCAATGGCCACGAGCGTGTCGCCGCGAACCAGTAAAGTCACACCGCCTGACGAGGCGAGTCTGTCGGCCGAATCGGGAGTGACCGCCTGCCCGCCCAGCCGTGGCAGCTTCCATGTCCCAGCGCCGTGATCCACGGTGGCAAACAGGTTGGTGAATACGAGGTCCCGACCGTCCGGCATCCACTTCGGGAGGACCTGCGATCCCTGCCAGTCGCCGGTGAGTGGGAAGGGTCGGCCGCCGCTCACGTCGCGCACCACGATGTGAGTGGCGGCGACATAGCCCGACTCATACGCCACTTCGTGGCCGTCGGGCGAGATCGCCACATGGATCTCGGCTTCCGGCTCGCGGGTCACCTGCCGGATGTTGGCAATGGTGAGCGACAGGGGCGCCGGTCTCGTCGCCCGCCATCCGGCCCAGCCCAGGACGGCCAGCAGAAGCACCGCCCCCGCACCATACAGTGGGCGCCGATCGGCGCGCGCCGGTACGGCGGCGAATGGCGCGGTGCCGATCGGCGTTGTGCCGCCGCTGGGTGTGCCCAGTGCCTCCAGCAACGGCAGCAGCTCCTCGGCGCTCTGGTAGCGGTCGGCCGCTTTCTTTTCAAGGCACTTCATGACCAGCGTCGCGAGGGCCGGCGGCACCGTCGGGCGATGATTCGTCACCGGGACCGGCGGCTGGGTCACCTGTGCCGCCAGCACCGCCTGTGGCGTGAGTCCGGTGAAGGGCGGTCGGCCCGTCAGGAGTTCATAGCCGAGGATGCCCAGGGCGTAGATGTCGGCCCGGTGATCGATGTGCGGATCGGCGGCGGCCTGCTCCGGCGCCATGTAGACCGGGGTGCCCAGTGCCACGCCGATGGTGGTCAGCTTCTGCCGCCCGGTCGCGTCGCTCACCGCCTTGGCCACGCCGAAATCGGTGACCAGCGCGTGGCGGCCGGAAAGCATCACGTTTTCCGGCTTGATGTCGCGGTGTACCAGGCCGTGCTGGTGGGCGTGGGTCAGGGCGTCGGCCACATCATGCAGCAGCCGCACCACGTCGCGGATGGGCAGCTCGGTCTCCTTCTCCAGCCGCTCCCGCAGCGACTGTCCCTCTTCGTAGGGCATGACGTAGAAGAGGAAGCCATCTGCCTCACCCGAATCGTACAGCGGCAGGATCAGGAAGGCAATCCAGCGCCCATCCGGCGAGAAGATGAGAGCTGGGTTGTCCCCCGGCATCGTGATCAGTGGTGTGGCGTCGAGTCCGTCCATGCGGCGGAGAAACAGACGGGTGGTGCCCTCGCCTCGGGCCTGGAAGGCCACGAGCCGCCCATCCGGGGACACGGCGAGATCGATCCGCGTGGTCCCGAACGTGTAGCCGGTCGGTGGGGTGAACGTGAACTGGACCGGCTCGGCCCGCTCCGAGCCTGACGACAACCCTCGGGGTCCAGCGACCGAGATACCCAAGGCAGTGGCCATCACCGCCAGGATGCCGAGCAGCGCGAGAGTTCGCCGGTCCTTGTGCCATGGCCGTGCCATCGCGCCGGCCACGGTGCCGTCAGCCGCCGTGGTGGTGAAGGCGGAGTTCTGCAGGGCCGCCGCGAACTCGGCGGCACTGGCAAACCGATCGGCCGGGAGCTTCTCCAGCGCCTGGCTTACCGCGGCCGCGACATTCGCCGGCACCGACTTCCGCAGCTCCGTCACCGGGCGGGCGGTGTCGGTCACGATCCGCATGATGATCTGCTGGGCCGAGGCACCCGTGTGCGGCGGAGTCCCGGTGAGCATCTCGTACAACACGCTCGCCAACGAGTAGAGGTCCGACCGGGCGGTGATCTCCTTCTCCGCAGTGGCCTGCTCCGGACTCATGTAGTGCGGCGTGCCGAGACTCATCCCGGTCTCGGTCATCCGGCCGCCGGCCGCCGCGCTCAGCGCCAGCGCGATGCCGAAGTCGGCCACCATGGGGCGGCCGTCGTGCAGCAGGATGTTCTCCGGCTTGATGTCTCGGTGGATCACGCCCTGGCGGTGGGCGTAGTCGAGGGCATCGGCCACCGCCACGGTGATCTTGACCGCCTCGTCGATGCCGAGCTGGGTTTCCCGATCCAGCTTCGAGCGGAGGGTCTCGCCGTCGATGAACGGCATCACGTAATACAGGAAGCCGTCGGCAGTGCCGGAGTCGAACAGCGGCAGGATGTGGGGATGCTGCAGCGCCGCCGTGGTGGTGATCTCCTGCACGAACCGCTCAGCGCCTAACACAGCTGCGAGCTCGGGGCGCAGCACCTTGATCGCCACGCTGCGCTGGTGCTTGAGGTCGTGGGCCAGGTAGACGGTGGCCATGCCGCCAGCGCCTAACTCGCGCTCGATGGTGTAGCGGTCGGCCAGCGCTGCCCTCAAGCGATCGGTGGATTCCGCCATGCTATCGCTCCACCCTGCCGTTCAGCTCCTCGAACCAGTTGAGGACCAGCACCAGCTCCGCTGCATCACTGTTCGCCCCCCGGACCATGAGGAACCGCCGATCATCCCGGCTCACATCGTACGCCCGGTGATTGGGGTCGATCTTCATGTCGGGGGCGCGGAAGAGCAAGCGGGGAGGCCGGGTGCTGAAGGTCGCCCCCGGCACCACCTCGGCGGCCATCATGTCACCGCGCCGGGTGCGGTAGAACAGCTCCCGACCGCTGTGGGCCCACAGGGGCTCACTGCCCCCATCACCGGAAACCTGCCACTTTCCCGCCCCCGGGTCGGCGAACTGGCGGACATACACCTCCGAGCGCCCCGATTCGTCCGAGACATACGTGAACCAGCGGCCATCCGGCGATAGGTCCGGTGCGCTCTCGCTAAACCGGCTCCCGACCAGAACCCGGGTGACGGTGTCGGCTCCCAGACCCCGGGAGAAGATGTCCCGATTCACGTCGTCGCTGAGCCGGACGCGGAAGGCAACGCCCCGCCCGTCTGGCACCCAGGTGACCTCGTCTATCGGGCGCGGACTCACGGACAGGGACTCGGCCTCGGCACTGCCATCGGCCCGCTGGATCCATATCTGCCGGCGACCGCCGCGATTGGAGATCAATGCCAGCCGCCGGCCGTCGGGAGCCCACGCAGGCCGCCAGTTCTCATCGCCGGCAAAGGTGAGGCGAGTGAGCGGCCCGGTATTGAGTTGCTTGATCCAGAGGTGCTGGCCATTGCCGGCGAGGATGGACACGGCCAGCCGGCTGTCGTCCGGCGACAGCGCCGGGCTGGTGAAGCTCCCGGTCCAGCTCGAATCCACCGGGGCAACCTTGCCATCGCGCCCGACCCAGACCAGCTGCTCGCTCCCGTTCGCACCGCCCTCCAGGTACAGGAGCGTACCGCTCTCCGAGACGGCGAACTGCGCCGCGCCACTCGTCAGGTCCATCAGCACCTGGTCGGTGACGGTCGTCGGGGCGCCGGTCGGCTCCATCCGGCCGAGATCGAATCGTACCGCCAGCAGGGTGCCGTCCACGCCACAGTAGAGGATGTGCCCGGTTCGCAGGTAGCGGGCGTAGGCGCCCTTGAGGATGGGCCGGACCCGGCCGGTCGCAAAATCGAGGACGCCGATCTCGGTGTCACTGAACGAGGTATGCCAGAGCTGCACCAGCGCCCCTTTGCCATTGGGCAGCACCTCGGGCCAATCGTGTTCGGTGACTCCCTGGGCAGTATCCCTGGTGCTGATCCGCTCCGCCTTTCCACCCCCTGCCGCAACCCGGTGAATGGTGAGACCGGCACCGGAGAAGTAGAGCTTTCCATCGGCTGTCCAGTCTCCCCCCCAGGGGTAGGCCGAGTCCCGAACCACCATCTGAATCGGGCCGCCGTCCACTGACACCACCTTGAGGTCGCCCGGATTCCCGGTGAAGAACCCGACCGACCGACCGTCTGGAGAGAAGAAGGGCGCCTGCGCGCCGGAGGTCCCGGGCAGCGGCCGCCCCTGCAGCGAGTTCATTGAACGGACCCACAGCTGGGTGCCGCTGCTGTCGGGTCCGATGTAGACCAGCCTGGTACCGTCCCGCGAGAGGGCGAAGCGCCGGGTGGCCGCGACCTGGATCCGCTCCGCCGCAGGAAAGCTCATGCGCACCCGGGTGACCGGCAGGACCGGGTGGCGGAGCCAGCCCCAGGCGGCGAGCGTCGCGCAGAGGAGCGCGACGGCCACGCTGGCGAGGGCGACCCTCCGCCAGGGCCCCGCCGGTGGCACCGCCCGCGACATCGCCCGGGTGCTCATCGTGCCCGCCAGCGCAGCGGCGAACTCGGCGGCACTGGCAAAGCGATCGGCCGGGAGTTTCTCCAGCGCGGTGAGCACCGCCCCCTCCACCGCGGGCGGCACACTCTTGCGCTGCGCGGTGAGCGGGGCGGGTTCGCCCGTCATCACCTTGGCGATGATCGCCTGCGCGGTGGGGCCGGTGAACGGCGGCTCCCCCACCAGCATCTCGTAAGTCATGGCACCCAGGGCGTACACATCGCTGCGGGCGGTGATCTCCCGTTCGCCCATCGCCTGTTCGGGCGACATGTAGTGCGGCGTGCCGAGCGACATGCCGGTCTCGGTCATCCGGGTGCTGCCCCCGCTGGAGACGGCCAGCGCGATGCCGAAGTCGGCCACCAGCGCGCTGCCATCGTGCAACAGCACGTTTTCCGGCTTGATGTCCCGGTGGATCACGCCATGGCGGTGAGCGTAGTCGAGGGCGGCGGCCACTTCGGTGGCGATCCGCACCGCATCGGCGATGGGGAGCTGTTTCTCCCGTGTCAGGCGGTCGCGCAGCGACTCCCCCTCCACGAATGGCATCACGTAATACGCCGTGCCGTTCACCTCACCGCTGTCGATCAGGCCGAGGATGTGGGGATGCTGCAGCGTGGCGATGGTCTTGATCTCGCGCAGGAAGCGCTCGGCGCCGATGACGGCGGCGAGTTCGGGGCGCAGCACCTTGATGGCCACGCTGCGCTGGTGCTTGAGGTCGTGGGCCAGGTAGACGGTGGCCATGCCGCCCTGGCCCAGCTCCCGCTCGATGCGGTAGCTGCGGCTGAGGGCGGCGGTGAGACGGGCCAGGGATTCCGTCACGGGCAGATACCGGGCGTCTTCGGACGGCTGTGTCTGTTCACCGGGGCCCTGCAGGGAGGTTCTGGAACAGATACCGGGTGAGCAGCGAGTAAATGTGCAGCGTGGTCCCGGACCCCTCGCAGATGCAGTGGCTCCGATTCGGGTATTCCATGAAATCCACCGACTTGTTCAGCTCGATGAGTCGATTGAGCATGCGCTGCGAGCCCTGAAAATGCACGTTGTCGTCGCCGGAACCATGGACCAGCAGGAGGCGCCCCTGCAGCCCTTCGGCGTGGTTGATCGGCGAGGCGGCGTAGTACTTGTCGGCGTTGGGCCCGGGGAGCCCCATGTAGCGCTCCTGATAGATCGTGTCGTACAGTCGCTGATCCGGAACCGGCGCCACGCTCATGCCGACCTGGTACACCCCGGGATAGCGGAACATCGCCTGCAGCGTCGCCGATCCGCCTCCGCTCCAGCCCCAGATGGCGACCCGGCTCGAATCGATGTAGGGCCGGGTCCGGGCGAGCGCCTGTACCGCCTGGGCCTGCTCGGAGCTGGCCAGAACGCCGATCTGCTCGTACGCCGACTTCCGCCACGCTCGCCCCTTTGGCGCCGGGGTGCCGGCATTGTCGACACTCGCGACCAGATACCCCTGATCGGCGAGGGCCTGGTGCCACAGCCGGTTGCTGCCACCCCACGAGTCGAGCACGGTCTGCCCCGCCGGTTCGCTGTAGACGTACATGAGCAGCGGGTAGCGTTTGGCCGGGTCGAAGTCGCGGGGCCGGATCATCCAGCCGTCGAGCGTCGCTCCGTCGGCGATCGCGACGTGGAAGAACTCCCCGGGGGTGACGATGCCCTTCACGCGGCCGGCGAGCTCGGTGTTGGCGGCCAGGGTCCGCGCCACCGCGTGCGCGGGCAGGCTCACCAGCTCGGTCACCGGCGGGGTGTCGAAGGTGGACCAGGAGTGGATCGCCCACTTCGCGTCGGGGGACACATTGTAGCGGTGGCTTCCCGCCTGCGCCGAGGGAGTCACGCGCTCGGCCTTGCCCTTGCCGTCGAGCCGGGTCCGGTAGAGATACTGCTGCGTCGCGTTGTCAGGCGTGGCGTTGTAGTAGAGCCAGATGCCCTGCGGATCGACGGCGGCGATGCCGTTCACGTCGAAACTCCCTGGGGTCAGCAGCCGGACCGCGCCGCTGGAACGGGAGACCGCGTAGACGTGGCGCCAGCCATCCCGCTCGCTGATCCAGAGCAGCTCCCGCCCGCCGGTGAGCCAGGGAATCTCATCCACCAGGTCGAGCCAGGTCGCGTCATGCTCGGTGAGGACGGTGCGGGTGCCGCCCGTCGCCGCCCCGGCCAGCATGACGGCGTCGGTGTTCTGCAGCCGGTTGATCCGCTGCACCAGCACCGAATCGGGTCCGGCCCACTCCATGTACGGGAGGTAGTCTTCCCGCGGATCACCGGGGAGCTGGAGCCATGTCGTCGGTCCGCCCGCGGCGCTCACCACGCCGGCGGTCACCGCCGAGTTGGTCGTGCCCGCCTTGGGATACTGGATCGGGATGGTGTAGGGATAGGTCGAGTCGGTGTTGTTGATCATCAGGAACGTGCCGACCCCGGTCATGTCGAAGTGCCAGTAGGCGATCCGGGCGCCGTCCGGCGACCAGCGGAACCCGTCGCGGAGCCCGAACTCCTCTTCGTAGACCCAGTCGCTCATGCCGTTCACGTGCAGCGAGTCGGCGCTCGTGGTGAGCCGGGTCAGCGCCCCGTCCGCGAGTCGCTCGACATAGAGGTCGCCCTTGCGAACATAGGCCACCCGGTCCGCCTGCGGGGAGAACTTGGCGTACATCATCGTGGACGGAGGCGCGCCGGCGCCGCCTAACTGGCGAAGGGCGCCGGTGGACCGGTCGAGCGCCCAGTAGTCGCCCCGGGTGTTCTGGCGCCAGACCTGCCTGGTGTTGGTGAACACCATGAGCTGCTTCGCATCCGCCGACCAGGAGTAGTCGGCGATCTGGAGCGGCATGGTATCGCCTGCCGGCACCAGTGCCGCGGCGGACACCAGGATGCTCCGCGCGCCGGTCGTGGCGTCATAGCGGACGATGTCAAAGCCGCCCGGAATGGCCGCCGACCGGTCGAGTGTCGTGTACGCCGCACCGCCCTCGATCCAGCGGGCCGGCCCGAACCGCTCGGAGGCGAACTGCCGGGAGGCGAAGATCTGCTGCAGCGCCGCCGTCGTGGAGGCCGGGACCTGCGCACCGACCGACGGCGCGGCGAGAAAGGACGCAACGGCGAGGAGCGTGAGACCGGACGGCCATGAGCGCTGCGCACACATGGGGCTGATCCCTGCGTCGATCCCGCTCGGCCCCTGGGCACTCGCGGCGTCGGTGAACTTTGTGGTGGTCATGGGCATGGACCGAAGGTGGGGAACAACGGGTCTGGAGTGGGCACGGGGATGCCGCGTAAGCTACTCCCCGCCCGGTGGAGGGGCCAGACAACCCTGCATGACCGGCTTTCAGCGAGTTGTCCCTGCCTCCGTCCTGCCATTCATGGCATGCCGGTCCCCGCCCCCCGCAGCCGCCGCAGCAGTCCGGGCAGATTCTGGATCACGATGATGCGGCTCCCCGGGCTTCGCTTGACCATCGCGAAGGTGCGGCCGTCGGGCGAGATATCGAAGTTCGCGTGCGACGCCGACCCGACCATGTCGGGCATGGGGAAGAGGATCCGCTGACTTGCGACGCCGAGCGCGGGGCTGGTCCGCAGTGCCGCCACGGCCAGCTGGACCTGGCCGCCCCGGATGGTGCGGAAGAACAGTTCGTGGCTGTCCGGGCCCCACACCAGTTCGGTCGCCCCGTCCTGGGAGATCTGGACCTGGTCGCCTTCGCCGGCCAGCGGCTGCACGTAGACCTCCTGCCGCCCCGATTTGTCGGAGATGAAGGCCAGCCACCGGCCATCGGGCGAGGGGGCCCCGTAGCCCTCCAGGTACTGGCTCGCCACCAGCGGCTCGATCGGTCCGCGGCCGCCGTTGGCGATGCGGATGATATCCCCGCTGGTTTCTCCCCCGACATCGTTGCCGTCGGTGATGAGCGCGCTGCCATCCCGGAGCCACGTCCCCGAGTAGGTGATCTGATTCGATGCCAGCAGTGATTCGGCGGGTGCCGTGGCTCCCGGCCGGGTGCGGTAGATCCCCGCCACGCCGCTCTTGAAGGAGAGGTAGATGATCCGCTGGCCATCCAGCGTCCAGGTGGCGTCGTGTCCGTCGTGGTCGAATGTGGCGCGGGAGAGGGCGCGCTGGTCCAGCGCAAAGACCCAGACGTCGCGGCCCTCCGCTGACGTGATGTCCAGCGACAGCCGGCGACCGTCGGGGGAGAACTTCGGCGCGTGCAGGTTGAGCTGCTCCGCGATGGCGGTCTGGGCGGTGCCGGTCCGATCCAGCAGGACCAGCGAGCGCGGAGTCTCCGGGATGTAGGCGATGGTCCCGTTGCTGGCCACGGCGAACTGGGCGATCCCGGTCCCGGTAAGCGCCACGCCGGTCGCTATCTGTACCGCCGGTCCGAGGACCCTGTGCCGCCTCGTGTCGAAGGGTGCCGCCGTGAGTGACCCGTCAGGCAGAACACATAGCAGTTCGCCGCCAACCGCCCGCATCTCGACCACGGGGCCGTCCAGCAGTGGCGTCAGCGCGCCGCTCCGGAGGTCCAGCAGCATTCCCGGCCCGTTCGACGTTCCGCTCGGCGCCTTCACCACCAGGACGGTTCGCTCGTCCAGCACCTGCTGCACCCGGAGGCCCTGCACCTTGGTGCGGGGGAGCGGGATAACCGAGTCGCCGGGTGTCAGGCGCGCGATCCCGGTGGCGTTCCCCTCGCTGAACCAGTAGGAGCCATCGGGGCCGAAGGTGCTGTTGGCGATCGTCGCCGAGAGCGCCACCGCGCGCGGAACCCCGCCCTCAAATGGCAGCCGCAGGGTGGCGGTGGGGGTGACGCCGATAAGTCCGCGGCCGTCCGGCGTGATCGCCGGGCCGGTCATCCCGATCGAGCCCATAATCTCGACCGGCGTGGTCGCGTCGAGCCGCTGCAGGAAGAGGGAGATGTTGCTCTGGTTGGATTGGCCGACGAAGACGACGGCATCGCCGGCGGGAGTGATCGCAAGCTGACGGGAGAGCGCCGAGGCGCCCGAGCCCCCCAGCGTCGGGGCCACGATGGCCAGGCGGGAGGGCGGGACCGACGGCAGCGCCGAGCGCCCCATCCGCTGTCCGATGCCGAATGCGGCGGAGAGCGTGAGCAGTGCCAGGGCGATAGCAGTGAAAATGAGCCGGCGGCTGGGCGGTTGGACGGCCAGGCGGTTAGCCCGTTGGGGACGACCGACTGTCCGGTCATTCAGCGCCGCCGCGAATTCCGCCGCGGTGGCGAACCGGTCCGCCGGCAGCTTCTCCAGCGCCGTGAGCACCGCGTCTTCCACCTGTGGCGGCACCGAGCGGCGCTGGGTCGTGAGCGCCCGCGGCGTTTCGGTCATCACCCGGGCCACGATCGCCTGTGCCGTCGGACCGGTGAAGGGCGGCTCACCCACCAGCATCTCGTAGGTCACACAGCCGAGGGCGTACACGTCTGAGCGGGCGGTGATGTCCCGCTCGCCCATCGCCTGCTCGGGCGACATGTAGTGCGGCGTGCCCAGCGACATCCCGGTCTCGGTCATCCGGCTGCCGGCGGCGCTGGAGACCGCCAGGGCGATGCCGAAGTCGGCCACCAGCGCCGAGCCATCGTGCAGCAGGATGTTCTCCGGCTTGATGTCGCGATGGATGACGCCGTGGCGATGGGCGTAGTCCAGCGCGCCAGCCACTTCCGTCGCGATCCGCACCGCGTCGGCGATCGGTAACTGCTTCTCGCGATTCAGCCGGTCGCGGAGCGATTCTCCTTCGACGAACGGCATCACGTAGTAGGCGGTGCCATTCACTTCGCCGGAATCGATGAGGCCCAGGATGTGGGAATGCTGCAGCGTGGCGATGGTCTTGATCTCGCGCAGGAACCGCTCGGCACCGATCACGGCGGCGAGTTCGGGCCGCAGCACCTTGATGGCCACGCTGCGCTGGTGCTTGATGTCGTGCGCGAGGTAGACGGTGGCCATGCCGCCCTGGCCCAGCTCCCGCTCGAGGCGGTAGCGGTCGGCGAGGGCCGAGATGAGGGCGGCGGGGGGTTCGGTCATCGCTGTTCCAGCTCCGCCACCCAGATGTCGCTCTCGTGCGCCCCCATGGTGAAGTAGAAGGTCCGGCCATCGGTGGCGAGGCCGTAGCGGGAGTGCTGCCGGGTAGGATCGTCGAACCGGACCAGCAGTCGGGAGGGACCGCCCGTGACCGGCACCGCCCGGATCGAGGAGCCCTGCGGACTGAGCGCAACGTAGTAAACGGTCTTCCCGTCGGGCGACCAGGCGGCGTAGTAGGCCTCCCCGTCCGCCGGCGAGTTCGCCACCAGCAGGCGCGACGCTCCCGCTGGGGTCGTTAGCCGCAGGCCATCGGGGGCATGGAACGCGATCAGGTCATCCGACGGCGACCAGTGGGGGAAGTCGCCGAGCACCGGGACGGTCCGCGTGGCGCCGCCGTCCAGCGGCACGATGTGGAAAGGAGACCACCCCTCCGCCCCTCCTGGCATGACGTCGGTCGAGAGAAAGGTCGCCACCAGCGCCTTCCCGTCACTCGACCAGCCCACATCGAGCTCCTCCGACGGTGTGCTGGTCCGCTGGACCAGCCCGGAGCCGTCCCCGTCCATCGTGTAGAGGTCCCGATTGCCGGTTCGCAGGGAGTGGAACGCGATCTGGCGTCCATCCGGCGACCAGGCGGGAGAGTAATCGCTGACGGAGTCGGTGGTGAGCTGGGTCGGTTCGCCTCCTCCGACGGGCATGGTGTAGATGTCCGCGTTGCCATTGCGGTCCGAGTCAAATGCCAGCCGGCGGCCGTCCGGGGAGAGGGAGATGGTTTCGATCGTCTGGTCACCGGTTGTCACCGGCCGAGCCCCGGCGATCGACACCGGCCGGCCGGTCGGTACCGGGATGGACCAGATGTTGGAGAAGGTGCGGAACCGGGCATACGCCAGCCGGCGGCCATCGGCCGAGAGGCTGATGGTATGGGCGTCGGCACCGGTGGTGAGCCGCTCCGCCTGACCGGCGGCCACTCCCTTTTTGTCGAGGCGAACGCGGTAGATGTCGCGGCTCCCCCCACGATCCGAGACCCAGAACAGGTGCCGCCCGTCCGGGGACCATTGGGGGCTCATGTTCAGATGCTGGTTGTCGGTCACCCGGGTCGCGGCGCTCCCATCGAGTGGAATGGTCCAGATCGCGGATGGCCCTTCGTTGCCCAGATAGGCGCCGCCAAACATGAACGCGGCGTTGCCTGTCACTCCTGCGAGGCGCTTGCCATCGGGAGACCAGGCCAGCGAGTGCACGTCGCGGATCCCGGTCAGGCTGATGGGAGCCCCGCCATCGATCGGAACCACCATGATCTCGCCGCTGGAGGTGCAATAGGCGAAGCGACGCCCATCGGGGGACCAGGCGAATCCCATGATCCGGGTGAACGCGGTCGTGATCGATCCCGCCGCCTGCGGCGCGAGCCGCACCACCAGCCTTGGTTGTCCCCCTAGCGCCGGGACTACCGCGATGCCGGCATTGCCCTGATACGCGATCTGCGATCCATCGGGCGACCACCGGGGCCAGCGATAGCCCTGGGTGGAGTCGGAGGTGAGCGCGATGGTACGGCCGCCGCCCACCTGTCGCACGAAGATCTGGGTGCGGGCGGCCTGCCCGGCAGCATAGGCCACCAGGCTGCCATCGGGCGAGAGCGCGGGATCGATCTCGAGTCCGGGGTCGCGAGTGACCTGCATCGTCTGCCCGATGGCGAGCGGGGAGTCGCCGCGGCCGACGCGCCGCACGAGCAGTACGGCCGCCGCGAGGACGCCGAGGACGACCAGGGCCGCGATCAGCTTCTGGCGCGGGGAGAATCCCGGACTCGCGGGAACGCCGGCGGCCTGCGGGGCCGACAGCGCCTCGGCGAATTGCCCCACCGGGCTGAACCGGTCGGCGGGGTTCTTGGCCAGGGCCCGCTCCAGCGCCGCGGCAATCGTGGCGGACACCGCCGGCCGGAGCTGGGTGATCGGCGGCGGCGGCGCGGTGAGATGCTGGCGCACGATGCTCTCGACCGTGGGCCCGGAGAAGGGCGGCTGGCCCGCCAGCATCTCGTACAGGACGCAGCCCAGGGCGTAGAGATCGCTCCGGCCGTCGATGTCCCGTTCCCCCGCCGCCTGTTCCGGGCTCATGTACGCCGGTGTCCCCACCGCGAGGCCGGTATCGGTGAGTCGCTCGGCGCCGGCGCCGGTCAGCGCGCGGGCGATTCCGAAATCCGCCACCAGGGCGTGGCCGCCCTCCAGCAGGATGTTCTCCGGCTTGATGTCCCGGTGGATCACCCCCCGGCCGTGAGCGTAGCTCAGGGCATCGGCCACTTCGCGGGCGATGCGGAGCGCGTCCTCGATGGGCAGCTGCTTCTCCCGGTCCAGTCGGTCACGGAGCGACTCGCCCTCGACTAACGGCATGACGTAGTAGAGGTAGTTATTGGGGCCGGACATGTCCGGCCCCCACGCGGAGCCCGAATCGAACAGCGGCAGGATGTGCGGGTGCCGGAGATTGGCGGTGGTTTCGATCTCGCGCAGGAATCGTTCGGGGCCCAGGACAGCCGCGAGTTCGGGCCGCAGCACCTTGATGGCAACTTTTCGGCTGTGCTTGAGATCCTCGGCGAGGTACACGGTGGCCATGCCGCCCTGGCCCAGCTCGCGCTCGAGGCGGTAGCGGTCGGCGAGGCTTGCCCTGAGGCGCTCGATCGTCATCGGGTGGATCCCCTGTCGTGGGGCGCCGAAGGGGCCGCAGTGAGACGAGCGGGGGCGTCGGTCATCGGTGGGTCAGGTGGTCGAACCAGTTCAAGAGGACCACGACGGTCTGGTCGTTCTGCACCAGGGGCTGCTGCATGATGAAGGTGTTGCCGTCGCGCGAGACGTCGTAGGTGGCGTAGTTGATCCCGGCGAACGACCGGGTGGTGAAGAGGGGATGGACCGCCCCGCGAGTGAACGTGGCACCCTCGGTGACGGGGGCGGCGAGCACCTGGTTGCCGTTCTTGAAGAAGATCTCCCGCCCCGTCGGCGACCACTTCGGTTCATTCCCCCCTTCGGTCGAAATCTGATACTTCCCGCCGCCGCCGGGGAAGGGGCGCACGTAGACCTCGTTCCGTCCCGACTCGTCGGAGACGTACGCGACCCATCGTCCGTCGGGGGAGAGGGTCGGCGCGTAGCTCTCGAAGGTGGTCGACGCGAAGGGGGTGACGGTCCGCGCGCTATCGAGGGTCAGAACGGAGAGGGTGCGGCGGCCCCCGGGCTCCTGCTGGCGGAAGACCATCCGCTGGCCATCCCGGGTGAACTCCCCCGGGGTGTCCTGGGACGGGCTTGCGAGGAGGGTCTCAGCCGGGGCGCTGCCATCGGCGAGGATCCAGCCGAGGTCTTCCGTGATCGCGCCGCGCCGCTGATAGACGACCCGGCGCCCATCAGGCGTCCACGAAGGACGGATGGCGCTCCGGTCGAAGGTGAGTCGGGTGAGGGTCTTCTCCTTCAGGCCGTACAGCCAGATGTCGTTCCCGGCGTCGATCACCTGCACGGCGATCCGCCTTCCGTCCGGGGAGAGCCTCGGAGTCTGGTAGAAGCGGGGCGGGGAGCCGAGATCGCGGACGACACCAGGCCGCGAGACCGCGATGAGGGTGCCGAGCCCGACACCGCCGGAGGCCAGGGCGATGGTGCCGTTGCGGGAGATCCCCGCCTTTGCGGTGCGGCTGTTGACGCCGACCTGCACGCTGTCGGCGACGAGGATCGCCGCGCCGAGGGGCTTCAGGTGGCGGGCATCGAAGGGGACCGCCATCAGATTCCCCGAGGTGACCGTCCCGCTCGCCTGGTCGATCAAGCCGACGACCACATACCCCTGATCCACGTAGCGCGGATTCGATCCGGTCACCGCGAACCGGTCGATCTTCCCTGTCGCGATGGTGATGGCGGCGAGCTGGTCGGCGGCCCCGTCGTAGATGCCGAAGAGGGCGGTCCGTCCGCCGGGGAGGAACTCGGGCCACCGGAATGAGATCCGCGAATTGGAGTCGGCGGCGGCGATGCGTACCGGGTCGCCCCCGTTCGCAGGGACGATCCAGAGCCCACGTTCGGTGGCGAAGAGGATCGAGTCCCCGGCGTTCCAGGTCCCCCCCCAGAAGCTGTTCCCCACTTCGGCGATGACCGCCGCCGGCCCGCCGCTGAGGGTGATCCGCATCAGCCGCGACCCCGACCAGAAGGCGACCTGCTGGCCGTCCGCAGAGAAGAAGGGACTCAGCGCGTTGCTGGTGCCGGGAAGGAGGGTCTCGGTGAGCTGGTCGAGGGTGCGGGTGTAGAGGGCGTTCCCGTTGGGGCCGCCCCCGACGTACACCAGACGCGAGCCGTCGGGGGAAAGGGCGAGCGCCTGGCCGGTGACGTTGGTGACGACATCGGGGGTGAGGCGCACGGCGAAGCGCGCGGCCACCGCGGCGGGTGCAGGGCGGAACCGCTCGCGGACGAAGAGCCCGACGAAAAGGAGCGCGACGGCGCCCGCAACGAGGAATGAGGGAGCCTGCCACCAGCGGCTTCCCGGTCGACCCGTCCCGGGGCGAAGGGCTGTTCCAGTCGGCCCGAAGGCGCGACCCTGAAAGGTGGCGTTGCCGAGCGCGTCGGCGAATTCCTTCGCCGTCGCGAAGCGGTCGGCGGGGAGTTTCTCCAGCGACTGGGCCACCGCAGCCGCGACGTTGGGAGGCACCGCCTTCCGCAGCTTCGTGACCGGAGCCGCCTCTTCCGTGACGATCTTCATGATGATCTGCTGGGCCGAGGCGCCGGTGTGCGGCGGGTTGCCGGTCAGCATCTCGTAGAGCACACTGCCCAGCGAGTAGATGTCCGAGCGGGCGGTGATCTCCTTTTCCGCCGTGGCCTGCTCGGGACTCATGTAGTGCGGGGTGCCGAGGCTCATCCCGGTCTCGGTCATCCGGCCGCCGGCCGCGGCGGAGAGCGCCAGCGCGATGCCGAAATCGGCGACCATGGGGCGGCCGTCGTGCAGCAGGATGTTCTCCGGCTTGATGTCCCGGTGGATGACGCCCTGGCGGTGGGCATAGTCGAGGGCATCGGCCACCGCCACGGTGATCCTGACCGCCTCGTCGATGCCGAGCTGGGTTTCCCGATCCAGCTTCGAGCGGAGGGTCTCGCCGTCGATGAACGGCATCACGTAATACAGGAATCCGTCGGCAGTGCCGGAGTCGAACAGCGGCAGGATGTGGGGGTGCTGCAGCGCGGCGGTGGTCTTGATCTCCACCACGAAGCGCTCCGCGCCGATCACCGCGGCGAGCTCGGGCCGCAGCACCTTGACGGCCACGCTGCGCTGGTGCTTGAGGTCCTGGGCCAGGTATACCGTGGCCATGCCGCCCTGACCGAGCTGGCGCTCGATGCGGTAGCTGCGGCTGAGGGCGGCGGTGAGGCGGGCGACTGCGTCAGTCACGGTGTCCTCGACTCGTCAATTGCGCGAGTTGCGGCTGAGGCCGCCCTGAAGGGCTCCATCGTCGCTTCAGCGACGGGCCGGCGCGCCATGCCTCCCCGCCCCCTGGCGCGCGGTCGATCCAGCGGCCGCGGCAGAGGATGGCAGTACGACGAAGTATGCCATCGGTCATGACGCCCGCCCCAATCGGTCCAGCATGGCCGCAACGCGCGGGTCTTTCCGCAGCTTGTCGTACCGCTCCAACTGGGGAAACTGGACCAGCCAGGTGTCGTGACGGGTCACGGCCTGGCCAAGCAGCGCCACGGCCTGCTCGTGGTCGCCGAGTTCCTCGAGGGCGGCGGCGAGGGCCCCCGTCGCGGGGAGTTTGCCACCCACCCGGGCCCGGATCGAATCCATCGTGGCGCGCGCCTCCTTGGCCCGGCCGGCAACCGCATAGGCGTAGGCAAGCAGCCCGTGCGCCTCCTCGGGGCGGCCAGGCGGGAGCAGCCTCAATTGCCATTCGAGGAGGCTGATGGCCTCGGTGGTCTTCTTGAGTCCGAGCAGCGCGTTCGCCTTCCAGGTCCAGGCGAGCATGAAGGTCGAATCCATCCCCATGGCGACACTGGCCATGGAATCGGCTTCGGCAAACCGACGCTGAGGCTGGAGGATCTGCGCCTCCCAGACCCGGGCGATGAGCGAGGCCGGCTCCAGTGCTCCAGCCCGCGCCACCCGCTCACCCGCTTCGCGGTACTGGCCGAGCCGTCCGGCGAGCAGCCCGTACCAGCCCCAACTCGTCGCCACCGTCGAATCGAGCGCCAGCGCCCGCTGAAAGCTCGCCTCCGCCTGGGGAATCGCTCCCAGCAACGAGTATCCGTATCCGAGCGCGGCGTACGACTCCGGAATGGTCGAGTCCATGGCGATGGCTCGATTGGCCGCGGCGACTGCCCGGGCCACGATCTCCGGGGTGCTGTCCATCACGTAGGCCGGCAGCACCGCGAGGGCCATCGCCAGCGACGCCTGGGCTCGGGCGTACTTGGGATCGCGGGCGGAGGCTTGCTCGAACAGGGTGATGGCCTGCTTCAGGGAGCGGGCGCCGCGACGGTTGAAGAGCACCATCCCCTGCAGGAAGAGCGCGTGAGCTTCCGGATCGGTGGTCTCGGTCCGCACCGCTGTCGCGGGCGACCCGCCCAGCGACCCGAGCAGCATGACCGACACGTTGCGCGCGATCTCGTCCTGCACCGCGAAGACGTTGGCCAGCGGGCGATCGTACTTCTCGGTCCAGCGCACCGCGCCGTCTCCGGCATTCAGCAGCGACATCTGGATGCGGATCTGGCCGTCGGCGCGCTGCACCGTCCCGGTGAGCAGCGAACCCACCCCCAGCTCTTTCGCGATGGCTCGCTCATCCAGTCCCCGTGCCTGCAGCGCCCCGGCGCTTACCCGGCCGATCACACGGACGCCCGTCTTCGAGAGCGCTCTCGTCAGCTCCTCCGCGAGGCCGATCCCGAAATAGTCGTCCGCCTTGTCGCCGCTGAGGTTGGCGAGTGGCAGCACGGCGACGCTGCGGTCGGCCGCCGCGCCTGACGTGGACCACGACCCCGCCCGGCCCCAAGTCGCGAGGACCACGACGATCGCCAGCACCGCCAGGACGGCGGCGGCGATGACCGTGCGACGCAGCTTCGAGTGGGCGGCGGCTGGGTGAGTTCCGGTCGAGCGCAGTCCGTCCGGAGTGAATGCGCCGTCGAGGTCGCGCAGCAGTTCGGCGGCACTCGACGGTCGGTCGGCGGGGGCCTTCGCCAGACAACGCATCACCAGCTGCGAGAGCGCCGGTGAGACGGCCGGGCTCCGTGCGCCGAGCGCGACTGGGGTTTCGGCGAGATGCGCCGCGATCAGCTGCTGCGCGCTGCTCTTGCCGGCGAACGGATGGACACCCGAAAGCAGTTCGTAGGCCATCACCCCCCAAGCGTAGAGATCGGCGCGATGATCCACTGTATCGCCAGCGGCCTGTTCCGGCGCCATGTAGGCCGGGGTGCCGATCGAGCTGCCGGTCAGGGTAAGGATGGCGCCAGCGTTCTCGCCGGCATGGAGGCCGGCGCTACCCTCCTGGGTGCGCGCCGCGCTGAGCGCCTTGGCGATACCGAAGTCGGTCACGACCGCCGTGCCGTGGGACAGCAGAATGTTCTCCGGCTTGATATCCCGGTGGACGATCCCTTCCGCGTGCGCGTAGGCCAACGCCCGGGCGACGTCGCGCAGGATGCTGACCGACTCGCCGATCGTCGGACGCGCCCCGGAGGTGAGCCGCAGGCGCAGTGACTCGCCCCGGACGAATGGCATCGTGTAGTATGGCAGTCCCCCCGCCTCGCCCGCGCTGAGCACCGGGACGATGTTCGCCTGCTGCAGCCGCGCCGCCAGCTTCACCTCGCGCGCGAAGCGCTCGGCGCTCAGTCCTTCCGCCAGTTCCGGCGCGATCACCTTTACCACCACCTGCCGGCCCAGCGCGGTCTCGTGCGCCAGGTACACCCGTGACATTCCCCCGCCGCCGAGTTCCCGCTCGAGGGTGTAGGCGGCGCCGAGAGTGCGCTGGAGCTGGTCGCGGAGGTCGGTCACGATTCGCTCATCCGGGTCTCGGCCCGGGCAGCTTCATCGCATCGATCAGCACGGCGCTCATGGGCAGCGCCTTGACCGCCGGAATACCGAACGCCCAGCGGCCGAAGACGGGGATGGAGGCGTCGCGACGATCCAGCGCCTCCTGGAGCAGGGCGGTCGCCCCCACCGCATCGCCACTCACCGCCGCGGCGATGGCCCGGTTGAGCGGCGAGATGTGATCCCGAGTGGCGCGCGCATTCAGCTCAGCGGAAATTGCCCGCGACCCGACGAGGTCTCCACTATCCGCAAGACTCGTGGCCAGAAAGGTCAGCGCCCACTGGTGCCGGCCCGACAGGCTCAGCAACCGGTCGCCGGTCGCGATCGCCCCGGCATGGTCGCCTTCGAAGTACAGCGCGGTCTGCAACACCCACAGAGACAGGAAAGCGGTCGGGTCGATCTCACACGCCTTTCGGGCCCAATCGATTCCTTCCCGCGGCCAGCCGCCCCAGGCGAGGGTAAAGCCGAGACAGGCCGCGGCGTAGGCCGACAGCGGTTCCCGGCGCTGCACCTCCCGCATCCACGCCACCGCCTCAGTCCAGCGGCCGCTCAGGAAGCCGAGATAGAAGAGGCTGTACCAGGCGTTGGCCTGGAGGTAGGCGGGATTGAGCTCGAGGGCGCGGAGGAAGGAACGCTCCGTCTCCGGCCAGTCCCAGTCGAACAGCAGGCTCACCTGGGCGCGCGCGCTGTGCGCTTCCGCGAGGTCGGGCCCGAACTGCAGCGCCCTGGTCATCGCCTCCCGGGCGGCCGGCCCGCACACCTCCGGCGGCAGGGCGGCGTAATATCCGAGAAGACTGTACCCGTCAGACAGCCCCGCCCAGGCCAGCGCGAACTCGGGATCGAGCTCCAGGGCACGCTGCATCAGCGTCATCCCCTCACGGATCGCGTTGCCTCGACGATAGAAGAGGGCGCGCGCCTTCAGGTACGCCTCGTACGCCTCGATGCTCGTCGTCGAGCGCTGTTCCAGAGTCGTGCCGCGGCCGGCCTTGATGGCGATCTTGAGCTTGTCGGCGATCGCCGTCGCGATCTCGTCCTGTACCGCGAAGACATCTTCGATCTCCCGGTCGTAGCGCTCCGACCAGAGCCGGAAACCGTCAGCCACGTCGCTCAGCTGGGCGGTGATCCTGACCCGCTTGCCGGAGCGACGCACCGAGCCTTCCAGCACGGTGCGCACGTTGAGCTGGTCACCGATGGCCTTGAGATCCTGGTGCTTACCCTTGAAGGAGAATGACGAGCTCCGGCCCGCCACCCGGAGTTCGGGGATCGCGGCCAGGGCATTCAGAATCTCTTCGGTGATGCCGTCGGCGAAGAACTCGTTCTCCGGATCGGCGCTCAAGTTGGCGAATGGCAGCACCGCGAGCGACTTCTCCGGCGCGGCCCGCGTGGCGGAGGCGGCCTCCGTCTCGCTCAGCGCGGCGACGAAGCTCGCGCCGGTCTCGTAGCGGTCGATCGGAATCCGCGCCAGCGCCTTCTGCACCGCCCGCGCCACCGGGCGCGGCACGCCGTCGCGGAGGGCCGTCACATCCGCCGGCGTCTGCACGAAGCGCTTGGTGATCACCGCCTGGACCGTGGCGCCGGTGAAGGGCGGCTCGCCCACCAGCATCTCGTACAGGACACAGCCCAGCGAGTAGAGATCGCTTCGCCCGTCCACCGCGTCGCCCGACGCCTGTTCGGGACTCATGTACGCCGGCGTTCCCACGCTCATGCCCGTCTGCGTGAATGCCTCACCTTCCACCGTGCTCAGCGCCTTGCCGATGCCGAAGTCGGCCACCAGCGCATGCCCCTCGTGCAGCATGATGTTCTCGGGCTTGATGTCGCGGTGGACGACGTTGTGCCGATGAGCGTAGTCCAGCGCTCCGGCGACTTCAGTGGCGACGCGCACCGCTTCCTCGATCGGCAGCACCGGCACCTGGTCGAGTCGATCCCGCAGTGAGGCGCCTTCGACGTTGGGCATGACGAAGTAGAGCAGGCCATCGGCCTCCCCCGAATCAAACAGCGGCAGGACGTGGGGATGGCTCAGCTTTGCGGCCAGCTGGATCTCGCGCAGGAATCGTTCGGCGCCGAGGCTCCGCGCCACGTCTTCGCGCAGCACCTTGATGGCAACTTTTCGGCTGTGCTTGAGATCCTCGGCGAGATACACCGTGGCCATGCCGCCCTGGCCCAGTTCCCGCTCGATGCGGTAGCGGTCGGAGAGGCTGGCCCTGAGGCGCTCGGCCGCTTCGCTCATTCGCTCCTCCTGAGCCGCTGCTTCAGCTCACCGGTCCAATGGAGCACCATGATGAGCTGCCGGTTCTCTTCCACCGGCTGGATCATGACGAAGCTCCGTCCGTCCGGGGCGACATCGTAGTTCTGGTGCCACGGGTCGGTCATGTAGGGCCCGGTGAAAAGCGTGTCCCGCCCCACCACCGCAAGCGCCGGCACGGTGACGATGTGTGCGGCAATGAGCTTCGCGCCGGCGCGGTAGTAGAGCCACCGACTGTCCGGCGCCCAGAGTGGCTCGCCGCCGCCGCCGGTGGAAATCGGGACCCGCCCCCCGCCGTTCGCGAACGTCCTGACGTAGACCTCCTCGCGCCCCGATTCGTTCGAGACGAAGGCGAGCCACCGTCCGTCCGGCGAGACGCGGGGGTGCTTGTCATCATCAATGCGGTCGAGGAGCGGCACCACCGTGTCATCGCCGGTGAGCGGGAGGAGATAGATGTCCCGGTTCCGGTCCGGGGTGTCGGCCCGGTAGACTACCGCATCGCCCCGCGGCGTGAAGACCCCCTCGCGGATGTCGAATTCCGACTGGTGCAGCAACTCGGCCTTTCCGCTGCCGTCGGATGGCTGCCACCAGAGCGAGTTGCGCGGCGTCTGCGAGGAGGTGTACATGATCCGTTTGCCGTCAGGCGACCACTCGGGCCGGTCGCTGTAACCGTCCCGTGTCAGGCGCTCGACCGCCTGGGTGGCGAGGTCCGAGATCCAGATCTCGGTGCCGGTGCCGCCCAGCACTTCGTAGGCGAGTCGCCGCCCGTCGGGAGAAAGCCGGGGGTGCAGGTAGCTCTGCGCCGAATCCACCAGCCGACGTGCCACTCCGCGCGCATCCACTCGCATGAGATAGCTCGCCTGTCCGCCCCGCTGGTAGAGCAGCGCACCGCTCGCGGAGAGCGCTGCGGGGACGAGCCAGCTGGGCGCCGTGACGCTGTCGAGCACCGGGACCGGCCGGCCGGCCGTGAGCGTGCCGACGTCGAACCGCGCGGCCATCAGGATGCCGTCGCCGCGCACATAGATCAGCTGCCCGTCCACCAGGCCGAGCGCACGAAAGCCCTGCAGCCCGGGAAACATCTTCGCCTCTCCCGTCGCGGCGGAGACCACGCCGATCTTGAGATCGGCGTTGCCGGCCTTGCCGCTGGTATAAAAGAGGAGCCGACCGCCGTCAGCGGCAAGCGGCATGAGCTGCAGCCGCTCGGTCTCGGTGGCCAGCTTCGAGAACCGCAGCGGTTCCCCCCCCTCGGCCGGGACCCGCCAGATCCCCCGGCCCACGGCCAGGTTGATCCGGCTGAAGACGATTTCGCGGTTGCTGGTCCAGGTGAGGCCCGTGATTCCGGTCGGATCCAGTTCGCAGACGGTGGTGAGCGAGGTCCCGTCTGCCGCGATCTTCTTGACGCTGCCGTCGGCGGCGCCGAAGGCGATCCACCGGCCATCCGGTGAGAACTCCGGCGACCGCGCACCGGCGGTGCCCGGGAGCTCGCGCGAGTTGAGCTGGTTGAGATTCCGGATGTGCAAGGCCCAGTCGCTACCCCCTCGGCTCACCGCGTAGACCACCTGACGCCCGTCAGGCGAGAGCGCCAGGTAGGTCCCGATGCCGTTCACCGGGAAGGCGATCTGGGTCCCGGTCGACGGCTGCAGCTCGAAGCGGACCACGGCGGCTGGCGCCGCCGCCGGACCCCGCCACCAGCCACCGATCGCGGCGCCGAAGGCGAGTACGGCGGTGAGCGCCCACGGCACGGGCGAGCGGAGGCTCCAGCGCCGTAGCGGGATCGCCGGCGCTGTGTGCGCCGTTGCCGGTCCCGATGACGCCGCGAGTGCCGCGGCGAATTCGGCCGCCGTCGAAAAGCGATCGGCGGGCAGCTTCTGCAGCGCCGTGAGCACGGCGTGCTCCACCCGGGCCGGGACCGTGTCCCGCATCCGCGACGGCGGGATCGGCTTCTCCGTCATCACCTTCGCCACGATCGCCTGCGCCGTGCTGCCCATGAACGGCGGATCGCCGGTGAGCATCTCGTAGGTCACGCAGCCCAGGGCGTAGACATCCGAGCGGGCGGTGATCTCCCGTTCGCCCATCGCCTGCTCGGGACTCATGTAGTGCGGCGTGCCCAGCGACATCCCGGTCTCGGTCATTCGGGTACTGCCCGCGCTGGAGATGGCCAGCGCGATGCCGAAGTCGGCGACCAGGGCGCTGCCGTCGTGCAGCAGGATGTTCTCCGGCTTGATGTCGCGGTGGATCACGCCGTGGCGGTGGGCGTAGTCCAGCGCACCGGCCACTTCCGTCGCGATCCGGATCGCATCCCCAATCGGCAACTGCTTCTCACGATTTAGTCGGTCTCGCAGCGATTCGCCCTCCACGAACGGCATGACGTAGTAGACGCAGCTGAGAGATCCCTCGCCTAGCTCGGGACGCGCTACGCGCGCCTCGCCCGAATCGATCAACCCGAGAATATGCGGATGCTGCAGGGTGGCGATGGTCTTGATCTCGCGCAGGAACCGCTCGGCGCCGATCACGGCGGCCAGCTCCGGCCGCAGGACCTTGATGGCAACTTTTCGGCTGTGCTTGAGATCCTCGGCGAGATACACCGTGGCCATGCCGCCCTGGCCCAGCTCCCGCTCGAGGCGGTAGCGGTCGGACAGGGCGTCGCGAAGCTGAGGGAGCGGGTCTGGCAGGTTGGCCGCCGAAGGAAGTATGCCCAAAGATGCGCCGCCGCGAAGTGACTGGCTAGGGCGGCGCAGCGGGAGAGTGCCGTGCTCGAGCGGGTGGCCGCCGCGAGTGATCAGGCAGCCGCGATCGCGGTCTGGAAACCCAGCGGGATCAGGCGCGCCAGCATCGTCACCGGAAGAGCGAGGACCTTGCCCCCCACAAAGGCCGCGAACCGTCCTTCCATCGAACCGCTGAAGCTCCTGCCCCGCCGCTCCTGGTCACCGAGCCACCAGAGCACATAGGGGTCCATCGTCCCCCACTGGTACTGCCTGACGATGCGCCACCCCGAGCGCTCGAGCAGCCCGCCGAGCGTGGCTGGTGTGTAGGCCGCCGTGTGGCGGGGCGTGTGATACCCCGCCCAGCATCCGCCATGCATGCGGCGGGTGAGGCCGTCGTGGTCCGGCACCTCGATGATGAGCTTCGCGCCGCGCCGGGCGAGGGAGCGCAGGTGGCGCAGTGTCTCCGCCGGCTGATACAGATGTTCGAGCGCGTGCCACAGCGTGATCCGGTCGAAGCCGCCCTCGAGCGAGAGCTCTTCCAGCCGCCCGGCGTGCAGCTCGAGTCCGGTCCACTGCGCCGGCTGCGCGCTCCAGCCGCTGGCATCGAAGTCGGTCCCGACGCAGCGGGCGCCGGTCCGGTCGTGCAGGAGCTTGAGGAAGCTCGGCCGCCCGCACCCGACATCCAGCACCCGCTCCGGCACGCCCAGCGACAGCACGGTCCGCACCCGGGCCCGGTCGACGTCCACCTCGCCGGTCGCCACCAGCGAGGCCCAGCGTCCCCACGCCGCCGGTCCCCGGTGCGGCAGGTAGTTCTCGTAGTACCGGGCGATGCGGCGCTCCGGCACCCTCGGATCGAGATAGGCAAGGCCGCAGGCGGTGCAGCTCACCCAGTTGAAGAGTTCATCCCGGTCGTACATCTGGGCCCGGCTCTGCACCAGGAATCGCGGCGCGGCGGCGGCGCATCCCGGGCACCTCGTCGCTTCACGCTCGGTGTCAGCTGGTCCAGGTCCGGCGGCGTGCTCTGGCGGGCTGCTCATTGTTTGGCCATCATCGTGGTCTGCAGCTCCTGGAACCAGTTCTCCACGTACACCACCGTGCCGCCGCCCCCCTCGTTCGGCTCCCGGATCATCCGGAAGTGACGATCATCGGGAGCCACGTCGTACGGCTGCCGGTTCCGCGCGGCGCGGTAGCCGGACAGGGAGAAGAGCGGCCGGGGCGTGCCGACGGCGAACGCCGACCCGGGGGCCACCGCGGTGGTGGTCCCTACCTCCTCCTCGATGCCGAGCTGGGTCTCGCGGTCGAGCTTGGCTCTGAGCGTCTCCCCCTCCACATACGGCATCACAGAATAGAAGAAGCCGTCCCCGTCGCCGGAATCGAGCAGGCCGAGGATGTGGGGGTGCACCAGCCGGGCGGCGACCTCGATCTCGCGGAGGAAGGGCTCATCGCCGAGTGTGGCGGACAGCTCCGGGCGCAACACCTTGATGGCGACCTGACGGTCGTGCTTGCGGTCGTGCGCGAGGTACACCGTGGCCATGCCCCCCTGCCCCAGCTCCCGCTCGAGGCGGTAGCGGTCGGACAGGGCGGCGGCGAGGCGAGGCATCGGTCATGAGTTGCGCGCGGCTGAAGTCGCTAACCAGTTCGCGGCTGAAGCCGCCCTGAAGGACTTCCTCGCGCCCGGGTCGCGGTCAGTGTCAGTGCGCATGTTGCGCGAGATCCCGCCGGAGGCCGCGGGCCGCTGCCAGGTAGCATCCCACCGCCGGGATGTTGGCGAGGCAGACGAGCATGATGGCCCAGCGGAGCGACTCGGTACCCAGCTGGCCGCTGAGCCGATCGCTCAGCAGTCCGGTGGTGAGCGGCCCAAGCCCCAGCCCGATCAGGTTGAGTACGAAATACAGCACCGACGACACCAGCGCACGGAGCGCCGGCGGGACGATCCCGTGGGACATCGCCACGACCGGGGGAAGCCAGGTCGCGCCGAGCACCTCGGCCACGAAGCCCACCGCCAGAAAGACCCGGATATCGGTCGAGTGATAGGCCACCAGCCGCAGCGGCAGGGAGAGCGCCAGGGAGGCGGCCGGCATCCAGAGATACCAGCGGCGGTCCCGCCGCCCCAGCCGGTCGGCGAGTGTGCCACCCAGATAGGTGCCGCACATCCCGCCGACGCCCACGGTCAAGGCCATGACCATCCCGATGTCCCGCGGCTCGAGATGAAACGAGCGCGCCAGCAGCGAGGGCGCAAAATTCCCGGCGCCATAGGTCACGAAGGCGGTGAACCCGGTGGCCAGCGCCATCCAGCGGAAAGAGGAAAGCTGCCAGATCTGCGTGATCGTACTCCACAGCGGCGGCTGGGGTGCGGCGACGACGGCCCCATCGGAGTGCCCGCGGCGCGGCTCGCGGATTGTCAGGCGGACCAGCAATGCGATGAACAGCCCGGGAAGTCCCACCACGAAGAACGCCATCCGCCAGCCGAAATACTGATTGATCCACCCGCCCGCCAGGAAGCCAGTCAGAATGCCGAGATAGATGCCGGTGTGAAAAATGGAGAGCGCCCGGCCCCGCTGCTCGAAGGGGAAGTAGTCCGAGATGATCGCATGCGCCGGCGGACTGCCGCCGGCTTCGCCCAGGCCCACGCCGATCCGGGCGGCGAGGAGCTGCCAGAAGGTCTGCGCCAGGCCGGAGATGGCCGTCATCAGCGACCAGACCGCGACCGAAACCGCGATGACATTGCGCCGGACGCCGCGATCGGCGATCCGCGCGATGGGCAGGCCGGCGGTGACGTAGAAGATGGCGAAGGTGAATCCGGACAGCAGGCCCAGGGCGGCATCGCTCAGCCCCATCTCCTGCTTGATGGACTCCTGCAGAATGACGAGGATCTGCCGGTCGATGAAATTGAAGGTGTAGACGGCGGTGAGCAGGCCAAGAGCGTAGCGCAGGTAGCCGGGCGAATACTCCGCCGGCGCGGGAGTGTCGTCGGTCACGGCTTGCCACCCGCCGCCGCCAGCGACTTGAGTTCCGGCCACCACCCCGTCGTCACCAGCACTCGGCGGCGGACGTCACCGGCCGGCCACTTGAGCAGCAGGAACCGCTGGCCGTCGGGAGAAACGTCGTAGCTGCGCGAATTGTCCCAGCTCGGGTCGGAAAAGTATGGGCCGGAGAAGAGCAGCGCTGGTGTGCCGGTCGAGCCGTTCGCCGGCTCCACCGCCACGGCCATGACGCTGTCGCCCCGGCGGAAGACCAGCTCGCGCCCTCCCCGGGTCCACATCGGCTCGGAGCCGCCGCCGGTGGAGACCTGCCGCTTCGCCGTCGTGGGGTCGGGGAACGACTGGAGGTAGACCTCTACCCGCCCGGTCTCATCCGAGTCGTACCCCATCCAGTGGCCATCCGGCGAGAGCACCGGATGTCCCAGCAGAAACCCGTTGATGAGATACTCCCGGGGCGATGGCGTTCCCTGCAGTGTCACCGTCCAGATGTCCGAACCTGTCAGCTTGCTCAGGACGAAGACCGCCAGTCGCCCGTCGGTGGAGATGCTGCCGAGGACCCGGTCGTGCTCGCCGCCGAGCAGCAGTTCGGGCGGGCGGCTACCGTCGGCGGCGCGGCGATAGAGCTCGAACAGCGGCCGCTCGCTCATGTAGACCAGCTCGCGGCCATCGGGGGTCCACACCGCGGCGAAGTCGGACGCCGCCTCCGTGGTGACCCGGGTACGACTGTCCCGGGCCGGATCCACCACCCAGACATCGGTGGCGCCGCGGGCCGGGCTGATGTCCAGCGAGATGCGGCGCAGGTCCGGCGCGAAGCGCGGATTCCGATAGCGGTCCGGGCTGGCGAGCAGGAGGCGCTCGGTGCCTCGACGGTCCGCCTCCACCACCTGGAACCGGGAGCCGGCCACCGACGCCGGCATGACCACGAGTGTTCCGGAGGGCGAGACATCGTAGGCGGCGAACCCGTCGGAGTAGGTCATCGCCACATCGTCCACCACCACCACCGCCGCTCCGGTCACCGTCAGCTTCCCCAGGTCGAAGGGCACCGCCAGGATCGATCCCTCCCGGGCAAAGAGCAGGTGTCCGCTGGCTGCATAACGGCCCATGACCCCGTTCTGCATCACGGCCCGACGGGACCCGGTCGTGAGATCCAGCAGCTCGACGGTCGCCCGGTCGATGGGAGTGCGATAGGCGGTGAAGAGCACATGCCGTCCGTCGGGCAGCAGCTGGGGCCACCAGTGGGCCAGCTCACCCGTCGCTGAGTCCGGTGTGGTCACCAGGCGGGCGTCCCCGCCGGCGGAGCTGACCCGCCAGAGTCCCGTCTGGTAGCTCTTGGAGTAGATGATGGTGCCGTCGCGGGCCCATGTTCCCCCGCCCCAGCCGACCGAGTCGGCCAATGCGACCGGCGTGCCACCTTCGATAGGCAGCTTCATGAGCTTGTTGCCAGCGACGAAGCCGAGCCATCGGCCGTCGGTGGAGAGGAAGGCGCGTGCGGCGCCCTCGCTGCCCGGGATGACTCTGCTCTCGAGCCGGTCGAGCCGGCGCATCAGCAGCACACCCTGCTGTCCGATCTGCGCGCTGATGATGATCGCCCGTCCGTCAGGCGCCACCATGACCGGCGAGGTACTGGCGAAGCCCTGGGCGGTGTCCAGGTCGGCCGCGAAGCGGATCGTGCCGGTGGCGTCACCACCCGCGCCGCCGCGGCGTGCCAGCCAGAACGAGGTGAGCGCGAGCGATGCGGCCAGCGCCCAGGGCAACCACCGGTTCAAGCGGTTGCGGCGCGAGGCGGCCAGTGTCTCCGGGCGGCCATGCTCCGCCAACCGCGCCAGCGTCGCGTAGCCCGGATTGGCCAGCGCTTCGGCGAACTGGGCCGCCGAGGTGAAGCGATCGGCGGGCGTCTTCTGCAGGGCGGTGAGCACCGCGGCTTCGACGTGGGGCGGCACGGTCTTGCGCTGCCCGGTGATGGCCGCCGGCTCCGCGGTCATCACCTTCGCCACGATGGCCTGCGCGGTGGGCCCGGTAAACGGCGGCTCGCCCAGCAGCATTTCGTAGGTGACGCAGCCGAGGGCGTAGACATCAGAGCGCGCGGTGATCTCCCGCTCGCCCATCGCCTGCTCGGGGCTCATGTAGGTCGGCGTGCCCAGCGACATGCCGGTCTCGGTCATCCGGCTGCCGCCCGCCTTGCTCGCGGCCAGCGCAATCCCGAAATCGGCGACCAGCGCGCGGCCGTCATGCAGCAGAATGTTTTCCGGCTTGATATCGCGATGGATGACGTTGTGGCGATGGGCGTAGTCGAGCGCGCCGGCGACCTCGGTGGCGATGCGCACGGCATCGGTGATGGGCAGCTGCTTCTCGCGGGTGAGCCGGTCGCGCAGGGATTCGCCGTCGATGAACGGCATGACGTAGAACAGGAAGGAATCGGCGGCGCCGGAATCGAACAGCGGCAGGATGTGCGGGTGCTGCAGATTGGCCGTGGTCTTGATCTCGGAGAGGAATCGCTCCGCGCCGATCACCGCGGCGAGCTCGGGCCGCAGCACCTTGATGGCCACCTTGCGATCGTGCTTGAGATCGTGGGCCAGGTAGACGGTGGCCATACCGCCGGCGCCTAACTCGCGTTCGAGGCGGTAGCTACGGCTAAGGGCAGCGGTGAGGCGCGCGAGCGGGCTGGTCATGGGCGCAGCCCCCGCCGCAGCTCCTCGAGCCACTGCTCCGCGATCACCACCTGCGCCCTCCCGCCCCGGGGGGCGCGCATGCCCTGCCCGATGAAGAGAAACCCCTTGCCGTCCGGGGTCGGGGCGTAGCTCTGGTGGAACCCATCGATGCGGAACTGCTCCGTCCCGAAGAGCGGCGTCGCGGTACCGATCGCGAAGCCACCCGCGGTGCGCACCGGGACGGCCATGAGCCGCGCGCTGGGGGCGAGGTAGTAGAGCTCCCGTCCATCGGCCGACCAGGTGGGCTGGTCACCACCGCCATTGGAGACCTGCCACCGGCTGCCGGCGGTCTCGGGGAAGGGCCGCACGTACACTTCCGCCGCCCCGGACTCGTTCGACGCGTACGCCAGCCAGCGCCCGTCCCGCGAGACCATGGGCTGGAGCTCCGTCTTCGGTGTCGCGACGAGGGGCATGGGCGTCGTGTCGCCGTCCACGCGGATCCCCACGATGTCCCCGGCGCCCGCCGTGCCGTTGTCGGTGCGCACCACGAGCCAGCGCCCGTCCCCCGACCAGGCCACCTCCTGCACCGGCCGGTCGAGCTGGGCGAGCAGGCGCTCCTCGCCAATGCCGTTGGCGAGCCGCCCGTAGACCCGCCCCCCGTTGTTGGTGTCGCGGATGAACGCGACCATCCGCCCGTCCGGCGACCACGCCGGCCGCCGGTCCTGCCCCCCGAAGCTGAGCCGGGTAACCGGCCCGCGATCGAGCGCTCGGAGCCAGACGTCCGACCCCGCCTGCCCGACGCCGATGCTGACGGCGAGCCAGCGCCCGTCCTGCGAGAGCGCCAGCGCGGTTACCGGCCCGGGCCACACCGTGTCCAGCGGCGTCACGATCCCGCCGCGGGTCACCCGCACCACGTCGGTCCCCGCCTGGCCCTCGCCGCCCGGCACGAAGGCCAACGTCCCCGACCGCGACACGTCGAAGACCCCGACGCCGAGGTTCCAGAGGCCGTCCACCACCGGCACCGCCGCGCCCGTGAGCTCCAGCCGGTCAAGGTCGAACGGCGCGGCGAGCAGCGCCCCGTCCCGGCGCAGGTAGAGCAGGTGGCCGGGCGGGACGTAGCGTCCCGTGAGGGCATTCGCCACCAGCGCCTTCTGGCTGCCGGTCGCGAGGTCGAGCACCCGGAGCGCGGAGGTGTTGCAATTCGACTGGCAGGCGACGAACAACAGGCCCCGCGAGCCGGGCAGGGCGGCGAGGTCGGTGAAGCCGAAGCCATGCAGCGTCGCATCGTCGAGCGCGACCTCGACGGTGCGCCCGTCCGGGCGCCACCGGCGGAGGACGTCCAGCGTGCGCCCGACGTAGATGATGGAGCCATCCGGCAGCCAGGCGAGGCTGTAGAACGGCCCCGCCGCCGAATCCGCCAGCACCATGGCCGGGCCTCCAGCCGACGGCATCCGCAGCAGGCGGCCGCCCGCCGTGAAGGCGAGTATCGTCCCGTCGGGGGAAAACGCCGGGGACGAGGCGCCTTCCGTCCCCGCCAGGCGCTCGGGGGCAAGCTGGCCCCAGCGCTTGACCCAGAGCGGCGCGTCGGCCGCCGCGTCCCGGAAGGCGAGGGTCCGGCCATCGGGCGCCAGGGCCAGGCCGGGCGCGAACGGATTCAGCCTGACGCTGTCGCCGAGCGCGACCTGCTGCCAGCTCGGCGCTGCGGGCGCGGGGCGGCTCAGCCAGCTCCACGCAGCAAGCGCCGCCGCCGCCGCCGCCACGGCCCACGGCAGCCGCGCGGCCCAGCCGCCGCGGGAGCGGGCGGACATCCCCGCCACCGCCGCGCCCGACGCCGCCCGGCGCGGGGCGGTTCCCGCATCGCCGAGCGCCGCCGCGAACTCCCCGGCCGTCGCGAAGCGGTCGGCCGGCAGCTTCTCGAGCGCCGTGAGCACCGCGTCCTCGACATGCGGCGGCACCCGGTCGCGCCGGCTGCTGATCCCCGCCGGCTTCTCCGTCATCACCTTCGCCACGATCGCCTGCGCCGTCGGGCCGCTGAAGGGCGGCTCGCCGAGCAGCATCTCGTAGGTCACGCAGCCGAGGGCGTAGACGTCGGAGCGCGCGGTGATCTCGCGCTCACCCATGGCCTGCTCGGGGCTCATGTAGTGCGGCGTGCCGAGCGACATGCCGCTCTCGGTCATCCGGGTACCGCCAGCCTTGCTCGCGGCCAGCGCGATGCCGAAGTCGGCGACGAGGGCCGAGCCATCATGCAGCAGGATGTTCTCCGGCTTGATGTCGCGGTGGATGACGCCCCGGCGGTGGGCGTAGTCCAGCGCGCCGGCGATCTCGGTCGCGATGCGCACGGCATCGTTGATCGGCAGCTGCTTCTCCCGATTCAACCGATCGCGGAGCGATTCGCCCTCGATGAACGGCATGACGTAGAACAGGAACGAGTCCGCCGCGCCGGAATCGAACAGCGGCAGGATGTGCGGGTGCTGCAGGTTGGCGGTGGTCTTGATTTCGCTGAGGAACCGCTCGGCGCCAATCACCGCGGCGAGTTCGGGCCGGAGGACCTTGATGGCCACGCTGCGCTGGTGCTTGAGGTCGTGCGCCAGGTAGACGGTGGCCATGCCGCCCTGCCCCAGCTCGCGCTCGAGGCGGTAGCGGTCGGCCAGCGCCGCGGCGAGGCCGGTATGGGCCTGGTTCATTGGGCGCGCTCCGCCGCTCGGCGCAGGAGCGCCGGCCAGTTGGCGATGTAGCTCACCTCGGTAAAGCGGCCCTGGCGCACCATGATGAAGCTCCGGCCGTCGGGCATCACGTCGTAGTTGGCATGGGGCGTGGCACCCTCGTAGTCGCTGTCCTCGAAAAGCGGCGTGCGTTGGACCACCCGGAATTCGGCTCCGGGCTCCACCCGCGCCGCGATCAGCTTCGGGCCGTCAGCGGTCGATCCCCGGTAGAAGAGTTCCCGCCCGTCCCGTGACCAGATCGGCTCCACCCCGCCCCCCTGCGACACCAGCACCTTGCTGCCCGGCCCCGGGAAGGGGCGGACGTAGACTTCGTTGCGGTTGGACTCGTCGCTGACGTAGGCCAGCCAGCGGCCGTCGGCGGAGAGCGCAGGGAAGTACTCGTCGTAGGGTGAGGCGAGCAGTGGCGTGCCCTGCCGATCCTCGCCGGTCAGCGGCACCGTCATGAGGTCGAAGGTGAACCCGTGGAGGCGGGCCACGATCCCGGTGCGTCCGTCGGGGGTGATGCCGTGCATGCTGAGCTGCGCGCCGCTGTAGAGTACCGAATCGGCGCCGCCTCCGCCGTCGGTGCTCCGGGCCAGGATGCCGATGACGCCCTTCCTGCTCGAGGCGTAGTACATCCGGCGGCCGTCCGGCGCCCAGAAGCCGTCGTGTCCGTCGCTCTCGAAGGTCAGCCGGCTCAGGGTGGTGTCGCGGAAGTCGTAAATCCAGATGTCCCGCACCAGGTCGGTGAAGTCGAGCGAGAGCTTGCGGCCGTCCGGGGAGAGCCGGGGATTGTGGTAGTTCCGCGGCAAGCCGAGGAGCGGGCGCGTCTGGCCGGCCCGATCCACCTGAACCACGGTCGGCAGCTGGATGGGGACGTAGGCGAGTGCACCCTCGGCCGAGAGGGCCACCTTCGGGCGGAAGCCGCGTGTGGTCTGGGCCCGGGCGTTGAGCGGGGTCGCCGCGCCGCGCAGCCGCCGGGCGCTGAGATCGTACGGCACCGCGTGGAGCGAGCCATCGGGCAGGCACCAGACCAGGTGGCCTTGGGCATACCCCGCGTAGATCGCGTCCGTCACGCCGGGAACGTCGAAGCGTTCACGGCTCGCGGGGTCCACCAGCATGATGGTCCCCTCGGGAAACGAGACGGTGGCGATCGCCAGCACGTCGCCGTTCGGCAACACGCTCATCACGTCGTGGGTCACCTCGTTCCGCGTCGTGTCCAGGGGAACGAGGCTGTCGACCCCGCCGTCGGCGCGGAGTATCCCGAGCTGCCCGTTGCCGAGCGTGACCGCGTATCGGTCCTTTGAGGCCCACCGGATCTGGGAGAGCGTGATCCCCGTTTGTATCGGGATCGCCACCGTGCTTCCCCCGGTCAGCGCCACTTTCCTGGGCCGCGCGGTCCGGTCGAGGAAGACCAGCCACTCCCCGTCGCCGGAGAAGGTGGCGCTGCCGCCGTCCTCGGTGCCGGGGATCGGCGCCGGCAGGGGGTCCCCGATGCGCCGGGCGACGATCTGCCTGCTGCTCCCCGTCCCCTCCGCGGTGTACGCGAGGGTGCTGCCGTCGGGTGAGAGCGACAGCGCCGGATCGGCCTGCGGCGCGACCCGGAGCGTCATCGGCAGGTTCATCGAGAGCCAGGTCGGGTGCCGCGCGGCCGCGGGCCGGCGAAGCGCCCAGAACGCGACCGCGCCGGTGGCGAGGAGCAACCCGGCGAGGATGGTGGCCAGCCGGCGCCACTTCGCCACCGCGCCGGGGGTGGCCGCGCGCGCGGTCGCCGTGCCGAGCCGCCGGGCGCCGGAGCCCTGGCCGACGAGGGCAGTGGCGAACTCCGCCGCACTGGCGAACCGGTCGGCCGGAAGCTTCGCGAGCGCGGTCAGCACCGCGTCTTCCACCGCCGGCGGCACACTCTTTCGCTGGGCGATCAGCCCCACCGGATCGGCGGTCATCACCTTGGCCACGATCGACTGCGCCGTCGGTCCGGTGAAGGGCGGCTCGCCCAGCAGCATTTCGTAGGTGACGCAGCCGAGGGCGTAGACATCAGAGCGCGCGGTGATCTCGCGCTCCCCCATCGCCTGTTCGGGGCTCATGTAGGTCGGCGTGCCCAGCGACATGCCGGTCTCGGTCATCCGGCTGCCGCCCGCCTTGCTCGCGGCGAGCGCGATGCCGAAGTCCGCGACGAGGGCGCGGCCATCGTGCAGCAGGATGTTTTCCGGCTTGATATCGCGATGGATGACGTTATGCCGATGGGCGTAGTCCAGGGCGGAGGCGACTTCCGTGGCGATCCGCACCGCATCGGCGACCGGGAGCTGTTTCTCCCGGGTGAGCCGGTCGCGGAGGGATTCGCCCTCGATGAAGGGCATCACGTAGAACAGGAAGGAATCGGCGGCGCCGGAATCGAACAGCGGCAGGATGTGCGGGTGCTGCAGATTGGCCGTGGTCTTGATCTCGGAGAGAAACCGCTCGGCGCCGATGACGGCAGCGAGTTCGGGCCGCAGCACCTTGATGGCCACGCTGCGCTGGTGCTTGATGTCATGCGCCAGGTAGACGGTGGCCATGCCACCCTGGCCCAGCTCGCGCTCGATGCGATAGCGGTCGGCGAGGCTTGCCCTGAGGCGTTCGAGACTCATGGTCCGCCTGGCGGTGGGGGTGGCGCCGAAGGAACGGCGGGGCGGCGTGCGATGGATTCAGTCACGTCTGGTCACGACCCCGTCGGCGGCGCGGCCGCCCTGGCTGTGGATTGCGTCACCAAATGTGGCCTCGACGCCGCTCGCTCGGCCAACACCGAATCCCGCTGGGGCCGGAACACCGGGTCCGGATCGGTGCGAAGGGTCAGGTAGTGATCGTATGCCCGTCGAGCGCCCGCGGTATCACCCACGAGGGCCGCCAGCCGGCCCTCCTGCCTGAGGAACGCCGGCAGGGTCCAGAGATAGGCAGGATAGTACGAGTTCTCCCGCCGCCGGATGGCCGCGAGTGCCGCGGGGATGTCCCCCTGCGCCTCCCGCAGCCGCGCGATGGTCCAGTTGGCTTGGACGACCGGGGCGGTGGGTCCGGCGTTTCCCCCGGTAAACCAGCGCGGACCGTCGCGCATCAGCGTCTCCAGCTCCGCGAGATGCTTGCCGGTTCCACTGCCGTACGGCGGATTTTCCAGCATCGTCTCCATCAGGAGGGGACAGACCCGGAACTCGAGCGGCCCCCAGTCCGCGGCCGCGATTGGCGGTGGATCGCTGGCCGCAAAGGTGTGCAAGCGGCGGATGGCCTGGCGCGTGGAGCTGGTATCGCCGGTGCTGACGCGGTACAACTCGACGTAGCAATCCCGCAGCGGCGGCCACGTCGTGGCGTCATACTGGCGGAGCAGCTCCTGCACCTGTGGCCCATAAGCCGCGGGTTCGATCAGTGCCTGCCCGATCAGGCTGGCCGCGTTCCAGGGATTGGCAAGGCCCGCCGGACCGTACCTCCACTCGCTGAACCTCATGAGCCGACCCTCGGCGGCCGCCACGGCAAACTCGCCAAGCTGGGCGCCGCTCCGTTCCAGCTCGGTCGCCCCCTCCCGCCGCAGCGTCTCGTTGGCCCAGCGGGCATCGGCGAGGGGGAGCCCGGCTGTGACGGCGTGCAGTGGAATCTTGACCAGCTTGGTGATGAAATTGAGGTGCGACTCACTCCCCTGACCGCGCCAGCGTACGGCGCCGGCGCTGTCGCCCTGGGTGACCGCGGCCGCCCATAACATCGTTCCGTCGGCAAGCCCCGCCGTCACGGGCGCCTCCTGCAAGGCGGCGAAGCGCCGGGTGGCCGGCTGATCCTGCATCATCATGGCCACGAAGAGACGGAGGGCGACCGCTGGTGTGAAACTCGAGTCCAGCGCAATCGCCCGGTCGAGAGCCCGGGCGGCGCGCGCGGGCCAGTCGGGAACGCTGCTCACCGCGCCGGTCCACGCGAGCGCACTCCCGAGCGCAAACCAGTGGTCCGGGCTGTCAGGCGCATCCGACGCCGCCACCTCGGCCTGCGCGATGATCTCGGCGTAGGTGGATGGGCCCGGATAGTTGGGGCCCACGAACGTCATCCCGCGGAGCAGCGCGACGTCGCGCGCGTTCAGCCGGTCCCGGAGCCGCCAGACCGTCGGAGTCAACTGGAGGCCGTCCACCCGGAACATCGTGCCGATCAGAGGATTTGTGGTGAGCAGCCCGAAGGCGGCCTGCGCGAAAGTGGAGTCACGTCCGAAGGCGCGGGCGTACAGGTCCATGGCCGTGAAGTAGTCGCCGCTCCGGTACGCCTTCCGGGCCGCGAGGTAGTCCTGCAGCGCCTCGAGCGAGGTCGCCGCCAAGCCATCGAGACGCTCACGTCCCTCACCCGCGTCGAGGCTCAGGAGGCGGGCCGTGAGGCGATTCACCAGCACGGCGACACTGTCGGCGTGTCCCGCGACCGCCCCATCCGCCACCACCGCTCCGTCCGCGACCCGGAGCAGCGAGCCGCGGAGGGTGAGCTCGGTGGGCGTGGCGATGGCGCTCCCGAGGAGAATGCGCCCCGCGCCGAGACGAGAGGCCAGCCGGCGCGACTCCTCGTCCGACAGGTCTACGAGGTCGGTACCACCGGTTTGGCGCCACGCGCTCAGCAGGGCGCGGGGCTCCACCGTGCGCGGGCCGGCCGGCCCGGCAAGCCGGGCGTCGAGCAGGTCGAGCATGGATTCCCGCAGGTAGCCGATACCCGGATCGCCGCCCACGCGGAACGGCATGACCGCGATGACATTGGCGTCCAGATTGCCGGCGACGCGCCCGCCTTTGAGCGCCCACCACCCGGCGGCCGCGACCGCCACGATCGCGACCAGGGCGAGCAGCGCGCGCACCGGCAACGCCTTCCGTTCACGAGCCGCGCCGAGCGCTTCGGCGAACTGACTTACGGTGGTGAACCGGTCCGCCGGGGTCCGCTGCAGCGCCTTCTGCAGCGCCCGGTCCACGGTGGCCGGCACGGTCTCGCGGAGCACCCTCACCTGCGGACTCGACGAGCCGAGCCGCTTGGCGATGATTGCCGCGGCGGTCTGGCCGGTGAAGGGCGGCTCTCCCGCCAGAAGCTCATAGAGCACGCTCGCGAGGGAGTACTGATCCGAGCGACCATCCACATCCGATTGGCCGGCCGACTGCTCCGGGCTCATGTAGGCCGGTGTCCCGATCGCCATACCCGTGGCGGTCAGCTGGGTTCCGCCGGCGGCATCGATGGCGCGGGCGATGCCAAAATCGGCCACGACGGCATGGCCGCTCGAGAGCATGATGTTCTCCGGCTTGATGTCGCGATGGATGACGTTGTGCCGGTGGGCGTAGTCCAGGGCGGAGGCGACTTCACTGGCGATGCGCACCGCATCGGCGACGGGGAGCTGCTTTTCGCGGGTGAGACGGTCGCGCAGCGATTCCCCGTCGATGAACGGCATAACGTAGAACAGGAAGGAATCGGCGGCGCCGGAATCGAACAGCGGCAGGATGTGCGGGTGCTGCAGGTTGGCGGTGGTCTTGATTTCGCTGAGGAACCGCTCGGCGCCAATCACCGCGGCGAGCTCGGGGCGCAGCACCTTGATGGCCACGCTGCGCTGGTGCTTGATGTCATGCGCGAGGTACACCGTCGCCATCCCCCCCTGCCCCAGCTCCCGCTCGATGGTGTAGCGGTCGTGCAGCGCGAGACTCAGGCTGGCAGGGGGGGTCGTCACAGCGGGGAAGATGCAGCATGACAGCCGAATGCGCGAGCGCGGGGGGCGGCTCCCTTCCAGAGGCGACCGAAGGGTGCAGATCGGACGCTCAGTCACCCGTCACCCATGCGGCTTCACTCTCGGTGATGACCCGTCCGATGGCGCCGAGCAACGCCCGGACGTCAGCGATTCGGGAGCACCCATCGCGGTGTCGTCGGTCGTCGAGTCGCCGTGCCGGAAACGCGAGGTCGGTCCGCTGGACCACACCGGGCCGATGCGATACCTTCGCAGCCTCACGTCACTCACTCCCAGCGGGAGATTCCCCATGAACGGCTCCACCAGGCGCCTCGCTGGCGCCTGCCTCATTCTGCTGCTGGCCCTGCCCGCCGCCCTGCCTGCCCAGGTCCGCGCCAGCGAGCGCGGGTCCATTTCGCAGACCATTGACGGGACGACGATCGCGCTTGACTATGCCCGGCCCCAGGTCCGTGGCCGGAGCCCGATCTTCGGCGGCTTCGTGAAATGGAAAGAGGTGTGGACCCCGGGCGCCAACTACGCGACCACCATCGAGGTCAACCGGAACGTGCAGCTCGACGGGCACCTGGTACGCCCGGGCAAGTACTCGATGTGGCTGGTGGTGGGGCCGGAGCAGTGGATCATGGTGCTCGATCCGAGGCACCACCTGTACCACACCGTGATGCCGGATTCGACACCTGAGCAGATCCGCTATGTGGTTCACCCCGGCGAGGGGCCGTTCACCGAGGTCCTGACCTTCGGCTTCACCGAGGTGCGGCCCACCGGGGCAACGCTGCAGCTCCGCTGGGGCACGACCGAGCTCAATTTCAAGCTGGCGGTGGAACCGAAGCACCGGCTGACCATGGCCGCCGCTGACGCCCAGCCATTCCTCGGGACATATCTCTTCAAGTGGGCCCAGGAGCCTGACAGCACCCCGAGGACCAGGATCACCATGGCCTACGAGAAAGGAATGCTCGCCGGCCACTGGAAGCCGGCGCCGTGGCCGGAGGCCGCCAACCTGGTCCTGGTCAAGATCGCCGATGACTGGTTCATGGTCGGGACGGTGGTGAATGGCGAGCTGACCGACCTGATGACGGAGTTCGTATTTGAGTTTTCCCGCAGCGATGGGAAAGTGACTGGCCTCGAGGCGCGGGGCGGCGATGATGACCTGCTGGGGACCGCGAAGCGGGAATGACGACGGTCGCTACTATTTCACCAGCTTCGCCCGCAGCTCCTCCCACCAGTTCTCGACGAAGACCAGCTGGACCGCCAGCCGGCTGGACGAATCATCGAGAGATCGCAGCATCACGAAGCGCTGATCGTCCGGCGTGACGTCGTAGGCCCGGTTGCCGGGACTCTTCGCATAACCCGTTGCCGGGAAGAGTGACCGGGGAGTCCCGGGGGAGAATGCCGGCGCGAGAGTGACGGGAACGGTCATCATCTCCCCCGAGCGCGCCCGGAAGAAAATCTCCCGTCCCCCGTGGCTCCAGAGCGGCTCCCCTCCGCCTGAGGTGGACAGCTGCCACCGTCCGTCATCCGCCTTGGGGAACGGCCGGACGTAGATCTCGTCCCGCCCCGATTCGTCCGACTGATAGGCGATGAACCGCCCGTCCGGCGACAGCGTCGCCGCCCGCTCCTCGAACTTGGGGCTGGCGACGATTGGCACCGGCGTGCTATCGGTGCCCGGCCGCAGGCCGAGGATGTCACGGGTGGGGACCGTCGTCCGCAGCACCAGCCACCGAGCGTCGCGAGACCAGAGCGCCTCGGCGACCGACCGATCGGATCCGAACAGCCGTTCCGGCGCGCCACTGCCATCGGCACGCTTGCGGTAGATCGCCGCGTTGTTGTTCCCCGGGTCCACGATGTAGGTCACTGCCTGGCCGTCGGGGGTCCAGGTCGGCCGGTACTTGAGGAACTCCTCGAAGGTGAGCCGCGAGAGCGGGCCGTGGTCGAGCTGCTTGATCCAGATGTCCGCGGTACGGTCGCCCGCAATGGCTACCGCCAGCCGGTGCCCGTCCGGCGAGAGGCTGAGCCCGCCGTTGAACGGCCGGTTGAACTGCCATGCGGTATCGATGACGGACGGGGTTCCGCTGCGAGTCACCCAGACCGGCTGAACCCGTTCATGCACGCCGTGGGCTTCACCGCCGAAATACACCAGTTCGCCCGCCGCCGAGACGTCGAAGTCGGCGAGGTATCCCGCCGTGACCGCGACTCCCGCCAGCACCGGAATCGCGGGGCCGGTCGCGGTCAGGCGCTTCGGATCGAATGGAAGCGCCACCAGTGACCCGTCGGTCCGGACCACCAGCAGCTTTCCTGGCGACAGGTATCGCGCCCGAATGCCGCGCACCAGGATCCGGGAATGCCCGGTCGTGAAATCGACGACCGCGATATCCCCTTCGGTCTGCCGGGTGGGGCCGTAGAAGATCGCGTACACCAGCCCGTGACCATCGGGCAGTGGCGTCGGGTAGATGTGTGCCAGGGTGTTTGCGGCAGTGTCGATCGTCGTGACCGGCTCCGCCGTCCCGCCGGTCGCGGGGATCCGCACAATGCCGGTCTTGCCGTCGAACCCGCCGGTGGCATACAGGAATCCATCTCGGCCCCACGCCGTGCCTCCCTGGGAAGTCAGCGAGTCCACCACGGTGATCGGGCTTCCTCCCTCGACCGGGATGACCTTCAGCCCACCGGACGCGCCGTCAATAAAGACGATCTGCCGCCCGTCCGGGGAGAAGCCGATGCTGCCCGCCGACGTCGTGCCGGACAACGGGCGGGCGTGGAGCTGGTCCCGATCCCGCACCCAGATCTGTTCCTCGCCCGCCGCGGACTTGCCGACGTAGGCTACGCGCTCTCCCCCCGGGGCGACCGCCAGTGCACCCACGACGGCGTTGGCGATCGTCCCGTCGCCGGTCAGCTCCACGGCGTACCGCCGCGCCGGGTCGCCGGACCCGGAGGCGGACCGGGACCAGAGCCACAGTCCGGTGAGGAGCGTTAGGCCCCACAACAGCCATCCGGTCATGGGCAACGCGTTCCATGCGGCGCCGGGCCCGGTAGGGGCCGCATGCATGCGGCCCCTACCGCCGGGGCCCGACGCCGTCCCGCCCCCAACCAGTGCCGCCGCGAACTCCGCCGCGCTTGCGAAGCGATCGGCCGGCAGCTTCGCGAGTGCAGTCAGCACCGCGTCTTCCACCGCCGGCGGCACACTCTTCCGTTGGGCGATCAGCCCCACCGGATCGGCGGTCATCACCTTCGCCACGATCGACTGCGCCGTCGGTCCGGTGAACGGCGGCTCGCCGATCAGCATCTCGTAGGTCACACACCCCAGGGCGTAGACATCGGAGCGCGCCGTGATCTCGCGCTCCCCCATCGCCTGTTCGGGCGACATGTAGGTCGGCGTGCCGAGCGACATGCCGGTCTCGGTCATCCGGCTGCCGCCGGCCTTGCTCGCGGCCAGCGCGATGCCGAAATCGGCGACCAGCGCGCGGCCGTCGTGCAGCAGGATGTTTTCCGGCTTGATGTCGCGATGGATGACGTTGTGGCGATGGGCGTAGTCCAGGGCGGAGGCGACTTCACTGGCGATGCGCACCGCGTCGGCGATGGGGAGCTGCTTCTCCCGGGTGAGCCGGTCGCGGAGCGCCTCGCCCTCGATGAACGGCATCACGTAGAACAGGAACGAATCGGCCGCGCCGGAATCGAACAGCGGCAGGATGTGCGGGTGCTGCAGGTTGGCGGTGGTCTTGATCTCGGAGAGAAACCGCTCGGCGCCAATCACCGCGGCGAGCTCGGGGCGCAGCACCTTGATGGCGACCTGGCGATCGTGCTTCAGGTCCTGGGCCAGGTAGACGGTGGCCATGCCGCCCTGCCCCAGCTCCCGCTCAACGCGGTAGCGGTCGGCCAGTGCCTGTGTCAGGCGGATGCTGGTGTCGGTCATGGGATGCTCGTGGCTGAAGCCACCAACGAGCTCGCGGCTGAAGCCGCGGCTCGGCGGATGTCACTAAAGTGACCCCGTGCGGCGCTCCTCCGTCGCTTCAGCGACAGCAGCCGAGCCCTGAAGGACTCCCGCTCGATGCGGTAGCGGTCGGCGAGGGCGTCTGTCAGGCGCGTCAGCGTCATCGCGACCTCCCCGCTCCCGCCGCGGTCACTCGCTCCACGTCGAGGTTGTAGCGCCGCAGGATCGCGGCGAAGCGGGCGCTCGAGCGCACCGGGTCGTACAGGCCGGTGCCTGGAAGCTGTGAGAAGAGCACCTCGCCATCCCCCGCCGCCGCTTTCTCCATGGCCGAGAGCGCGCGCGCTGTGTCGCCGAGCCCGAGGTAGCCGTAGGCAAGGGCGCCGTTCACCCCCCACGTCCCCGGGGGCAGCGCCTCCAGCCGCCGGACGATGGCCGCTGCCTCGTCACGGGCTCCCGTGGCGCCTAACACAGATGCGAAGAAGCCGAGCCGTCGCGGGTTGCTGGTGAGCCGCGCCATGCGCTGCGCCCACCCGCGAGCCTCGTCGAGCCGACCCGCCTCGAGGTAGGTCGCCGCCACGATGTTTCGCACCGCTTCGCTGGTGGAATCGAGCTCAACGGTCCGGTGCGCCTCCGCCATCGCCTCCTCGCTCCGCCCGGAGAGCGCCAGGGCCCAGCCGTAATAGGCCGCCGCGATGGCGTAGTACGGGTCGAGCGCCCGGGCCCGCTCGAGTGCGGGGAGCGCGTCCTCGAGGCGCGCCATGGTGAGGTACAGGAAGCCGAGCCGGTACGCCGCCTCGGCGAGGTTCGGGTCGATCGCCAGCGCCCGCCGCAGTTCGGCCTCTGCCGCCGGCCATTCGAAGGCCTCGATGTGGACGTGTCCCATCGCCAGGTGGGCCTCGGGCAACTCCGGGCCCAACGCCACCGCCCGCTCCGCGGCGACCCGCGCCCGGGGCAGCACCGCTCCCATCCTGACACCCAGGAAGTAGGGCTGCACCAGCAGGACCGAGACGAGCGTGGCATAGGCCCGCACGAAGCCCGAGTCCCGCTCGATCGCCTTCCCCAGATACCGCTCCGCCGGCAGCAGCCCGGCGCCCCGCTGCCGGTATCCCTGCAGGCCGCGGAGGTAGAGGTCGTAGGCCGCGAGATCGCTGGTGCCCTGCCGGCTCGATGTGCCGGGCAATTCTCCGCCACCAAACTGTACCTTGAGCGCGGCGACGATCGCGCGGGTGATGTCATCCTGCACCGCGAAGACGTCCTTGAGCTCGCGCTCGTAGGTTTCCTTCCAGAGCACCCGGCCGTCGGCGGTACTGGCGAGTTCGGCCGAGACCCGGATCCGCTCGCCCGCTCGGCGCACCGTGCCGTCGAGCACCGCGCCGACCTGGAGCGCGGTGCCGATCTCCCGTGGGCCGGCGTCCGCGGCCTGCAATCGTGCCGCCGCCGCCCGGCCCGCCAGCCGGAGCCCGGGAAGCCGCGCCAAGGCCGTGCTGAGTTCGTCGGCGATGCCTTCGGCGAAGTAGCGATTGGCCGTGTCGCCGCCCACCGACTCGAACGGCAGCACCACGAGCGACTTGTCCCCGCTCGCCCCGGACGCCGGCCGTCCCGCGTAGTGCCGGAGACTCCAGAGCCCGGCGACCAGCAGCAGGACCACCATCAGCGCGGCCACGGCGAGCGCTTGTCGCTTTCCCGCCCGACCGACTGTGACCGGGGCGGGCGTGGCGACGCTTTCGAGTTCCGCCAGGATCTCCCCCGCCGAGGCGGGCCGTCGTCCCGGCTCCTTCTCGAGGCAGCGCTGCACCAGCGCCGCCAGCGGCGCGGGTACTGCCGGGTTTTTCTCTCGCGGGGACGCGGCGGTCTCGGTCAGATGCGCCGCGATCAGCCGCTGGATACTGGTGTGGTGCGAAAACGGATGCGCCCCCGTGAGCAGCTCATACGCCAGCACACCCCACGCGTACAGGTCCGCCCGGTGGTCCACCTGGTCGCCCGCCGCCTGCTCCGGCGCCATGTAGGCCGGGGTCCCGACGCTGCCGCCCGCCTGGGTCAGGGTGGCCGCCTTGGCGCCGTCCTCGGTGCGGGAGGCGCTGATCGCCTTCGCGATACCGAAGTCGGTGACCACCGCCGCCCCGCCGGAGAGCAGCACATTCTCCGGCTTGATGTCGCGGTGCACGATCCCCTCGCTGTGGGCGTACGCCAGCGCCCGCGCCACGTCCCTGAGGATCCCTACCGCCTCGCCGACCGCCATCGGCGCGCCGCTGGCGAGCCGCGCGCGGAGCGACTCTCCGCGCACGAATGGCATGGTGTAGTATGGCAACCCGTCGGCGTCGCCGGCGGTGAGCACCGGGACGATGTTCGCCTGCTGCAGCCGTGCGGCGAGCTTCACCTCGCGGGCGAAGCGCTCCGCGCTCAGGCCCTCCACCAGCTCCGGGGCGATCACCTTCACCACCACCTGTCTTCCGAGCGCCAGCTCCTCGGCCAGGAAGACCCGCGACATGCCCCCGCCGCCCAGCTCGCGCTCGATGCGGTAGCGGCCGGCGAGGGCGGCGGTGAGGCGGGCAATCGCGTCGTTCATTGGTTGTTCGCGACTGAAGCCGCCAACGAGCTCGCGGCTGAAGCCGCAGCTCGGTTGATGTCACTAAAGTGACCCTGGGCGCTGTTCGAGTGTCGCTTCAGCGACAGCAGCCGAGCCCTGAAGGACTCCCTCGCGCCCGGGTCGCGTTGGCACGCTCCCGCAGGGCGCTCGGTCGCCGTCGCTTTGGCGACAAGCCGGCATGCCATGCCGCCCTGCCCCAGCTCCCGCTCGAGGCGGTAGCGGTCGGACAGGGCGGCGCTGAGTCGATCGTGGGAAGCAGTCATGGCTGGATCGGGGGGACCGTCGCTACTCCCCTTCCTGGCTGCGCAGCTCGTTCAGCCGCCGCTTCGCGCTAGCTACGGCCGGCTGCAGCTCGGCATCGGCAGCCTTCCACTGCTCCACGAACGCGGCGTAGTGGGTGATGGCCTTCTGCCGCTCCTTCCGGCTGTCGTACAGCTCTCCCAGCCGCTTCTCCACCGCGGCCAGCGCGAACATGTCCTGACGCCGCGGAGCCGGGATGGCCAGATACCGCTCGAAGTAGGTCAGCGTGGAGTCGGCTTGTCCGGCCTGATCGAAGGCCCGCGCCAGGTTGAAGTGGGTGCACGCCTCACACGGAATCGGCGCACCGTCTTCTCTCAGGTCTCCGGCCCGGAACTGCTGCACCGCCTCGGCCGCCTTCCCTTCGGCCAGTGCGATCTCTCCGTTTACCACGGCCAGGGATTGCTGATTCATCGGTGCCGTGGCGCTGCCAGGATCCTCGGTCCGGAACTGAGCCAGGATGTGACGAGCTCGCTCCGGCTTCCCCGCTCGAGCCAGCAGCGTCGCCACCCAGACGTACGGGCGGTCCTTCGGATCGGCGGCGGCCCACTGCCGACCGGCGATGATCGCCTCGACCCGCTGTGCCCCCTGCGCCGGCCGCCCGCGGTAGAGGATGTCACCCATCGCCTGCCCCTGGCCGTCGAACCGGGGAACCCCCCGTTCTACAAGCAGGGCAGTGATTCGATTTTCCAGCGCGTCGGCCTCCGTCAGCCGCCCCTCAATGACGGCCAGGTTACGGAGTCCCTGCAGGCCGCCAACCTGGACCGGGATCGAGGGCGACCGGCTCCCCTCCTCCGCCACCACGGCAGCGGAATCGCGCTGTCCGCGGGTGAGGTAGATCGCCGCCCGGTTGCCGGTCACCGCCGGCGCCGCGGCCGCCCCTGGGGTGGCCCCAACGATGGAATCGAGCAGCGCGGTGGCTTCGTCAATCTGTCCCAGGGTGATCAGGTTGCCGACGATCCGGGTCGCGTTCATCACGTTCGGCTCTACCGCGAACTCCCGCCGGGCATACCGCATCGCGCTGTCGGTCTGGCGTCGGGTCGAGTAGTTCAGGACCAGCTGGTTGATCGCGATCGTGTTCAGGCTGTCGAGGGCATACGCGGCCTGATAGGCGGCGAGCGCCTTGCCCCGATCTCCCCGGGTTCGGTGCGATTCGTAGAAGGCCCCGCGTATCAGCTGCTTCTCGATCTCCGGCAGCCGGTCGGCAAAATGCTCGGCCCGTTCCAGCGCAGAGTCCCGGGCCGCCGGGGAGCCCCGCGCATTGCTGAGCGCCGCCGAGAGCTTCCGCCACCCCAGGGCGAAGGTGGAATCGATGGCCACCGCCTCCCGGAGCAGGGTCACCGCCCGGTCGTAGTCCTGGGTGACGTCGTTCGCCTCGGTCGCCTCGCTGTACTTGCGCAGCGCTTCCAGCGATCCGGTCGTCGCCTGCTGTAGCGGGACGCTCCGCTGCACCCGGCGGAGCGATTCCCCGATCCTGCCGCGGAGTTTGCGGGCCAGCTGGTCCACCACACTCAGGAGGTCCTTCGCGCCGTCGGCCGTTCCCTGATACGACGCGAGCGAGACTCGATCCGCGGTGCTGACCAGTTCAAGGCTCACCGCGTACCCGCTGCCGACCCGGGCCAGCCGTCCGCCCAGCACCGCAGCCGCCCCGGCGCGGGTGGCGATCTCGCGCGAGACGCCGGCGTCGAGCCGGGTCTCCCGGCTGCGCTGCATCTGCTGCAGAATATCGGAAACCTCCGCCGCCTCCAGCACCCGGATCGAGGTGGACTGCGACAGCGCCGCGCGCACCGCTTCGGCAATGATCGGCGCGAGGGAGGAGTCCTCCGGCGCCGCGGTGAAGTCGGCCAGCACGATACGGGAATCTGCCGCCAGCGAGCCGGCGGCGAGCAGCGAGCCCCACGGACCGATCCCCAGCGCCCGCAGCGTCATGAAGAGGGCGACGAGGAGCACGAAGGCGCTCATCGCGTAGATCCCGCCGCGGGCGGTGCGGCGGAAGGAGACATGCGGATGGGCCTTGAGCGCGATCGTCGCGATGGTCCCCGACGGCGCCTTTGGTACCATGGAGCCACCGGGCGTGAGCGTCGGGGTCGCCGTCACCGCCTGCCGGGCCACGCGCTTGACGTACGCCGTGGCGAGCAGCGCGGGGAGACCCAGCAGCATGACCAGCACCGCGCCGGGGAAGACCCAGTCGGGCAGCCCGATGCCGACCACCGCCGCCTTGGCCAGCAGCGCCACGGCCCCGGTGGCGAGGGCGTAGAGGCCCAGCGCCCTGGGCAGCATGCCGGGAGCGCCTAACGACGCGGTGGACGCGGAGGTGGTCCCCACCGCATCCAGTGCGCGGAGCACTTCGCTGGCGGAAGTCGTCCGGTCGGCGGGATCCTTCTGCAGCAGCTGCTCCACCAGCGCCGCAAGCGGTGGCGGGCAATCGGGACGGAGGGTGCGGACCGGTGGCGCCACTTCGCTCAGGTGAGCCGCCAGCATCTTCTGCGGCGTCCGGTCGGCGAAGGGCGACTTCCCGGTCAGGAGCTCCTGCGCCATGCAGCCGAGGGCGTAGAGATCGACCCGATGATCGATGTTCGGGTCGCCGGCCACCTGCTCCGGCGCCATGTAGGCCGGCGTGCCGATGGCGGTGCCCATCTGGGTCAGGGTGCCGCCCGTCCCCGCGGTGCGCGAGGCGCTCAGTGCCTTGGCGATGCCGAAGTCGGTGACCACCGCGGTGCCGCCGGAAAGCAGCACGTTGTCCGGCTTGATGTCCCGATGGACGATGCCGCGGGCGTGGGCGTAGGCCAGCGCCTTGGCGACGTCGCGCAGGATGGCGAGGACATCGCCGATGGGGAGCCCCGATCCGTCCAGCCGGGTGCGCAGCGACTCTCCCTCGACGAACGGCATGGTGAAGTACGGCAGCCCGTCGACGTCACCCGCTGCCAGCACCGGGACGATGTTGGCCTGCTGCAGCGAGGCGGCGAGCAGGATCTCCCGTTCGAAGCGCTGGGCGTTGAGACCCTGCACCAGCTCGGGGTTCAGCACCTTGATGACCACTCTGCGGGAGAGTCGCGCCTCGAGGGCCACGAAGACACGCGACATGCCGCCGCCCCCCAGCTCGCGCTCGATGGCGAAGGCGGAACCGAGACTGGCTTGGAGTTGGGACCGGAGGTCCACGGGTGTCCCTGTGCGGATGGCGGGGGCGGGTGGGGCGGAACAGCAGATAAACTAGGCCGTGCAGGGGGGTGGCGCCAGCGATGGCGCCCACCCGATGGCGCGGCGGATGCTTGTCGCGGTCACGGCTTGCGCCGCTGCTCGAACGCCAGCCGGTCGAAGAAGTGATGCACCGCGACAAGCGTGGACGGCGCAGCACTGCCGCGCAGCAGGTAGAAGCGCTGGCCGTCGGGGGAGACATCGTACCCGCGGAACCGGTCGCCGGCCACAAACCTGCCCCGGAAGAGGAGTCGCCGGCCGGTCACCGTCAGGCCGGTACCGGTCGTGCCGGTCAGGGCGACCATCATCGAATCGCCGGCCCGGTAGTAGAGCGAGCGCCCGTCGCGGGACCAGGCCGGCTCCGCGCCGCCCTCGGCCGAGAGTGACACCCGCGCGCCGGGCCCGGGATACGGGCGCAGGTAGATCTCGGAGCGGCCGGTCTCGTCGGATTGATAGGCCAGCCAGCCCCCGTCGGGCGACAGCGCCGGCGCTGCCTCGTCGTATGCCGGTGGCAGAATTGTGGTTGCCGCCGGCGCCGAGTCGAATACCAGCCGGCGAATGCCACTGCTGGTCGAGCCGAACTCGTGGAAGATCACCGCCTGCCCGTCCGGAGTGACATCGGAGGGGTAGCGGCTCCCCGCCGCCATCAGGAGGCTGTCGGCGTGACCGCTGCCGTCGGCGGCGATCCACCAGAGGTCGGCGTCCCTGGCGAAGACCAGGCGCCGCCCATCCGGAGTCCAGACCGGGTGGTCGCTCTGCCCCGCCGTCGTGACCCGCGACCAGACCCGCTGCGCCAGATCCAGCACCCAGACGTCGCTGGTTCCATCGTCCGGAAAGATGCCCACCGCCAGTCGGCGCCCGTCCGGCGAAAGCCGCGGCAAGCTGTAGCCGCGGAGCTCCGGCATCAGATCGGTGGCGCGCCCCTCCCGTGAGACGACGATCAGTTGGCGCTTGCTCCCGCGCAGCGAGGGCGCGTAGACCAGTGCACCATCGAGCGACACCCCAGCCGCCGTGCCCCCGGTGTTGCCCACGGAGACATCGCGGGCGATAGTCACCGGCGGTCCCGATGGCCGACCGTGGCGGAGATCGAAGGGCACGGCGATGAGGCTCTGGTCGGCGTTGCCCAGTACGACGTAGCCGTCGGCGACCCAGCGCGGACTGCCCCCGGCCTGCTCGAATCGGGTGATGGCGTGAGTCCGGAGATCCAGCGCCGCCAGCCGATCGGTATCCCTGGATCGGAGGGTGAAGAGTACCGTCCGCCGGTCCGGCAGCAGGAGGGGATAGCGGTACACTTCTCCCGAGCCGCTGTCCGGCCGGGCGAATTCCCGGGGCGTGCCACCGCCTGCCGGGACCACCATCAGCACCCGCGACGCGACGTTGCCGGGCAAGGGCGCGTGGTACCGGATACTGTCATCGATACCCCAGTCATTCCCGAAGCCGATGCAGGAGTCACAGATCACGACCGGCGCTCCGCCCGCGAGCGGAACCTTGAGCAGCCGGAGCCCGTCACGGAACGCCAGCCAGCGGCCGTCGGGAGAGAAGGCCGGGTAGTTGCCCTTGCGTCCCCCGGGGAGAGGTACCGGGTCGGTGCGATCGAGGTAGCGGAGCTGGAGCCCTGCCGTGGAGGGATAGGCGAACACCGATCCATCGGTGGCGAACGCGATCGGGTCCTGGTCGGATATGACGTACCGTGCGCTGTCCGGCTGCGTCATCGTGTACCGCAGCACGACGGGCGGAGTGGTCGGGCCCGACTGGTGCCACAGCGCCCACCCCGCCCCGAGCCCCAGCACGGCGAGCAACAGGGCTGACGCCGCCGCGAGCGGCGGCCGGAGGTGGAGCCGGCCGCTGGCTCCGACGACCCGGGCGGTCATGCGGGTCGATCCGCCAGCCGGGCCCGCAAAGGCGGGGTCGCCGAGCGCGGCGGCAAACTCCGCCGCACTGGCGAAACGATCGGCCGGCGTCTTCTGCAGGGCGGTGAGCACCGCGGCTTCGACGTGGGGCGGCACGGTCTTGCGCTGCCCGGTAATGCCCACCGGCTCCGCGGTCATCACCTTGGCCACGATGGCCTGCGCGGTGGGCCCGGTGAAGGGCGGCTCGCCCAGCAGCATTTCGTAAGTGACGCAGCCGAGGGCGTAGACATCGGAGCGCGCGGTGATCTCCCGCTCGCCCATCGCCTGCTCCGGGCTCATATAGGTCGGCGTGCCGAGCGACATGCCGGTCTCGGTCATCCGGCTGCCGCCCGCCTTGCTGGCCGCCAGCGCGATCCCGAAGTCGGCCACCAGCGCGCGGCCGTCATGCAGCAGAATGTTTTCCGGCTTGATGTCGCGATGGATGACGTTATGCCGATGGGCGTAGTCCAGGGCGGAGGCGACTTCACTGGCGATGCGCACCGCGTCGGCGACGGGGAGCTGCTTCTCGCGGGTGAGCCGGTCGCGGAGGGATTCGCCGTCGATGAACGGCATGACGTAGAACAGGAAGGAATCCGCGGCGCCGGAATCGAACAGCGGCAGGATGTGCGGATGCTGCAGATTCGCCGTGGTCTTGATTTCGCTGAGGAACCGCTCGGCACCAATCACAGCGGCCAGCTCGGGCCGGAGCACCTTGATGGCGACCTTGCGATGGTGCTTGAGGTCCTCGGCGAGGTACACCGTGGCCATGCCGCCCTGCCCCAGCTCGCGTTCGAGGCGGTAGCGGTCATGCAGCGAAGCCCGCAGGCGCGACTCGATGTTCCCGGCGGCGTCAGACATGCGCGCTCAAAGCCCGGCTGCTTCTGCCGCTGGCGTGGGACAGATTCATGGGTTCACGCGCGATGGTGGCGAGAGGGACTGCTGCAGCGACAGCCAAGAGAAAGATGACTGCATGAGGAGGGTCGGGCTAGGGGACGCTCAGCGAATGAGAGACCCCTCCAATCCTCGCCAGCGCCGCGAGGCCTGCCCCCTGCCAACTGTCACCTGTCACCTGCCACCTGCCACCTGCTCTCTGCCCCCTTCACGCCGTCGACCGCCGACAGCCGAACAGTTCAAACCTCCCGAGGATCCGCTCCAGCGGGCAGAAGCCGGTGAAGGTGGACTGGATCAGGTTCACGCCGACGAACCCGGTGAACAGAAACCACCAGGGGCTCACCCACCAGCCGAGCGCGAGCGAGAGCAGGACAAATGTTCCGGCGAAGCGCCGGATGACGACGTCGTTGCACATGCAATGCTCCTATGAGACGGGGAACGGGAACGGGGAACGGGGAGCTACCTCCTGTTTCCCGTTCCCTGTTCCCCCTGCTCTTGTCTGCGCTGCAACTCCCAGTACAGCAGCGGCACCACCACCATCGTAAGCATCGTCGCGACGATCGCCCCGCTCATGAGCGCCACGGCGAGCCCCTGGAAGATCGGATCCAGCACCATCACCAGCCCGCCCACGACCACCGCCGCCGCCGTAAGCGCGATGGGCCGGAACCGCACCGCGCCGGACTCGATTACCGCCTCCCGCAGTGGCGTGCCCCGCTTCTCCGCCAGCTGGATGAAGTCCACCAGCAGGATCGAGTTCCTGACCACGATACCGGCCAGCGCGATCATCCCGATCATGCTGGTCGCGGTGAAGAACGCGCCGCTGAGTGCGTGTCCCGGCAGAATCCCCACCAGGGTGAGCGGAATCGGCGCCATGATGACCAGTGGAATGGCAAACGACTCGAACCACCAGACCACCAGCACGTAGATGAGCAGCAGCACCGCCGCAAAGGCGAGCCCGAGGTCGCGGAAGACCTCGATGGTGATCTGCCACTCGCCATCCCACTTGATCGCGGTCTCATCCAGCCGGTCCGGCTGCACCGCGTTGTAGCGCTGGATCTCCGCCCCCGCGACCCGGATCGTGTCCAGCGCGCTGTTCATCGCCAGAATGGCGTAGACCGGACTCTCGATGCTGCCGGCGACATCCCCAGTCACGTAGATCACCGGCCGGAGATCGCGACGGTACCGCGCCGGATCTCGCAGCGTCGAATCCACCGTGACGAACCGCCCGAGCGGCTGCGGACCCGTCAGCGTCGGAATGGGGATCGTGAGCAGCGCCTCCGCCGTCGAGCGCCGCACCAGCGGGAGCCGGGGGACAATCGCGATGCCTTCCCGCGCCGTGCCCGATGCCACTCGGCCGGCGGGATCGCCCGCCTGCGCCAGGTACACCGTCTGCACGATCTGCTCGACGCTCGCCCCCGACGCCGCCGCTCGCGCCCGATCCACCCGCAGGCTCAGTCGCGACTGGGGTGCTTCCACCGTCCAGTCCACGTCGACCACACCGGGCGTCGCCTCGAACACCTGCTTGACCCGCGTGGCCGCAGCGAGGCGGGCGCTGTCGGTGCCGGCATAGACCTCCGCGACCAGCGTCGATAGCACCGGCGGGCCAGGCGGTATTTCCGCGATCTTGGCGCTGGCGCCGTAGCGCCGCGCAATCGAATCGATGGCGGGCCGCACCGCGACCGCGATCGCATGACTCTGCCGCGACCGCTCCCCCTTGGCCACCAGGTTGACCTGCACGTCGGCGACGTTGGCGCCACTACGCATGAAGTAATGCCGCACCAGACCGTTGAAGTTGACCGGCGCCGCCGTGCCCGCATACACCTGCGTGTTGCGCACCTCCGGCACCGTGCGCAGGTACGCCGCCACCTCGGCGCCGAGCGCGGCACTGCCCTCCAGAGTGGTTCCTTCCGGTGGATCCAGGATCACCTGGAATTCCGACTTGTTGTCGAATGGCAGCATCTTCACCTGCACGATCCGCAACGCCACCAACCCCATGGAGAGGAACAGCAGCAGCACCACCCCGCCGTAGAAGACCAGCCGGCGGCGCGGGCGGTCCATCAGTCCGCTCATGACTCGACCGTAGAATCGGCTGAATCCCGTGCTCGCCGTCTCCGCGTCGGCGCCGTGGATCCCTTTCCCTGGCGCGACGTGGCCCTTCAGCAACCGGTACGCGAGGTAGGGTGTGATGATGAAGGCCACGGCCAGGCTGGCGAGCATCGCGACGCTGGCGCCCACCGGGATCGGGCGCATGTACGGCCCCATCAGCCCCCGCACGAACGCCATCGGGAGAATGGCCGCGATCACGGCGAAGGTCGCGAGAATGGTCGGATTGCCGACCTCATCCACTCCCTCTACCGCCGCCTCCGCCGGATCCTTGCCGCCCATCGCGATATGCCGATAGATATTCTCCACCACCACGATGGCGTCATCCACCAGGATGCCAATCGAGAAGATCAGGGCAAAGAGCGTGATCCGGTTCAGGGTGTAGCCCAGCGCGTAGTAGCTGAACAGCGTCAGCGCGAGCGTCACCGGCACCGCCACCAGTACGACGACGGCCTCACGCCACCCGAGAAAGAACCAGATCAGCAGCGTCACCGAGAGTGTGGCGATGCCGAGGTGCAGGATCAGCTCGTTCGCCTTCTCCCGCGCCGTTTCGCCGTAGTTCCTGGTCTCCGTCACCATCACGTCGGCGGGGAGGAGCCGGGCGCGCGCCTGCTCCACCCGCTCCAGCACCTGGTGGGCGACATTGGTCGCGTTGGCCCCCTTCCGCTTGGCGATGCTGATGGTGACCGCACTCGCCGCGCCCGTCACACCGGAGTCCGTCGTGGCGTGAGTCACGTAGTTGGTGCGCTCGCCGAAATCGTCGCGCACCTGCGCCACGTTGCGGAGGTAGACCGGGCGCCCGCCGCGGGAGCTCACCACGACGCCGGCCACATCCGCCGCGCCGCTGAGCGCCGCGCCGATCTGCACCCGGTAGACCGAGCCACCGCTGGCGAACTCTCCCGCCTCCAGCCGGGCGTTGGCACCGTTCAGCGCCATCGCCACCTCGCCCGGGGTGACGCCAGCCGCGGCGAGACGCGCGGCATCCAGATCCACCCGGATCTGCCGCGGCTGACCACCGATCACCGCCGTTTCCGCGACATCGGCGACGGTGCGGATCTCATCCTCCAGTTGCGTCGCCATCTGCCGCAGCTCGTTGGAGCCGTAGCGGGCCGACGAGAGGGTGAGCGTCAGGATCGGCACATCGTCGATCGAGTGCGGCTTGACCAGCGGCGGCAACGCCCCTGCCGGCCACCGGTCCATGTCGGCGAACAGCTTTGCGTGGACCCGGGTGACGCTGCGCTCCTGATCCTCTCCGACCTTGAAGCGAACCGTGACGAGGGTATAGCCCTCCCCCGCCATCGAGTACACATGCTCGACCGCCGGGATCTCCCACATGCGCTGTTCGATGGGCCTGGTGATCAGGTTCTCGACCTCGGCCGGCGAAGCGCCGGGCAGCGCCGCGATGACATCGATCATCGGCACCGAGATCTGCGGCTCCTCCTCCCGCGGCGTCGCGAGGATGCCAAGCAGGCCCACCGCCAGCGAGGCGATGGCGAGGAGCGGCGTGAGCCTCGAGTGCAGGAACCTCTGGGCGAGTCGCCCGGCGAAACCCATGGTCTCAGTGGCTCCCGGCAAGGATGACATCGCCGGACATGAGGCCCGAGAGAACCTCGATCATCGGACCGGTTCCGAGCGCAGCCGTCTTGATCCAGCGCAGCTCCGTCACGGCACCCGTCTGTACCCGTACCCCGGTCAGGTCGCCCTCATGCACCAGGGCACGGGCGGGAATCAGGATCGCTCGACGGACACCAGCCGGTATAAGCAGGGTCGCCGCGCCGCCGGAGAGATACGCTCCGTCGGCATTGTCCACGACCGCGTTGACGGTGTAGACCGCGCCCCCAGGTGCCGGCACAGCGCCTTCGACAGTGGCACGGGCCGCCCGGCCCTCGATGATCGCCTCGATCGGCAGGCCCCGGCGGAGCACGGCGCTGCTCTGCGGGGGGACCGTGACGCTGATGCGGAGCCGAGCATCATTCTGGACCTCGAGGATCGGCGCGCCGGGCGCCACAAAGGCGCCGGCATCGACGTATCGCCGGGTGACGATTCCGGGGAACGGGGCGCGAACCTCCGCATAGGCCCCCACCGCGTCGAGCTCGGCGGCGGAGGCGCGCGCCGTCCGCAGCCCGGCGTCGGCTCGCGCCAGGCCGGTTTCCGCCTGGTCGAGCTGGAATCGCGTCGCCGCACTATCGGCGTAGAGCGCCCTGAACCGTTCGGCCTGTGTCCTGGCATCCTGATAGATCGCTTCCGCCGCGGAAATGCCGGCGTCGATCTGGGCTCGCTTCGCGTCCACATCCCGCGCGTCGATGCGCGCCAGCGGCTGCCCGCGCGCCACGCGATCGCCTTCCCGGACCAGCACCCCGGTGATGTCCCCCATCAGCTTGGTGCTCAGAGTGGCGCGTTCGATCGGCTCAGCGACGCCAGCGGCCTCGACGGTGGCCATGATCGTGGTGTCCCGCACGGTCCAGCGCTGGCCCGCTGAGACGGCCTGCGACGTCGCCGGGATTGGTGTGTTGGTCTCACCACCACTGCATCCGAGGATCCCGCTCGCCAGCAGCATTGCCGTCCGCATCAGTCGTGTCACTGGATCACCTGGGGCTCGAGGTCCTGCAGGGGCGACAGATCGAGGCCCTGCGCCCTGCGCATCTCCGCCATGGCGACAATCGCCTCGTATCGCGCCGCCACGTCGCCCAACGCCGCCGCCGTCTCGACCGCGGCCGCGTCGAGCAGCTCGGTCACCGTCGCGAGACCACCTTCGTACTTCCGGCCGACAATCCGGTGTGCTTCGATGGCCTGGGCCACTCCGCGCCCAGCGATTTCCATCCGCGCCACCGCCAGCGGCACTGCATCCCTGGTCCGCGAGAGGTCGAGGCCCGCCTGCGCCTCCGCCGCCTCCGCCATCGCGCCCGCCGCAGTGCGTCGCCCACGCGCAGTCCGGATCTCCGCCAGTTCCGAAGCGCCGGCGAATGGTGACCAGCTCAGCATCACGCCGAGGGTCCAGGCGCTGCTGCCGCCGAAAGGAGCCGTGGGCGCGTTCCATTCGAGGCGGCCGAATGCGTTCAGGCGCGGCAGGTAGAGGGCCGCGGCCCGTCGGGCATCGGCGCCTGCCGCGTCCCGTGCCAGCTCCGCCGCCGCGACATCGGGACGGAGGTTGGCAGCGATGCCATCTGTCGACGTCCGGGCGCCGGCGAGTTGAACCTGAACAGCGGTCGGCAGTGCAGTGGGCAGGGTGAAGGCGGAGTCGGCGGGATCGCCCATGAGGAGGGCGAGTCCCTGCCGGGCGAGGCGCGCCTGGTTCGCGGCGCTGAGCAGCATCGCCTCCACCTCGCCGGCCTTGACTGCCGCAAGCAATGCGTCGGACCGGGTCGCCATTCCCTGGCGTACCAGCGACTCGGCCTGACGCACATGGGAGTACGCCGCCGCCAATGCCGATCGCAGCATCCGCTCTTGTTCCGTCGCAAGCACGGCGCCCCAGTAGGCCCGGACCACCTCCACCGCCGTGCCGGAGCGAATCCACTGCTCCTGTGCGGCCGAGGCCTGACTGACATGGGCGGCCGCCTTGCGGCCCAGCCAGGCGTCGGCGTTGAACAGCGGCTGCTCGACCACGACCCCGGTCATGAGATTGCCGATGGCATTGGGGTCGTTGAGCCGTGACGGCGCAAAGGCGGCTGGCGTCACGGCCCGCTGCCGCAGCGTGAAGCCGAAGGCGTTGAGTGGGTCGGTGGTCCTCAGGTAGCCACTTTCAATCCGTATGCTGGGCAGAATCCCCCGGTACGGCGCCAGCGCCTGCCCCGCCTGGGCCGCGGTCTGTCCGGCGGCGATCCGGTTGGCAAAGGCCGCTTCATCCGCCCGGCCGAGTGCATCACGCAGGGTGAGCGCCTGGGCCTGCACGACTGCCGGCGCCGTGGCGAGCGCCGTGAGCAGGAGCCACGGCGCGCCTCTCACCATCCGCCCCATTGCCGAAGTCCACATCATCGCGATGACCGGGTCCCCGTGGGCTACGGACGGTTGGTGCGGAAGCCGAACAGTGAATACGCCGGGCACACCCCGACAACCCCGATGGCCAGCGGCACGAACCCGAGCACCTTGAACACGAGGCCCAGCGTCCCGGGGACGATGCCAGCCCATCCCAGCGTCAGCAGAACGAGTCCGACCACGATCCGCGCGCCCCGATCCCAGCCTGCCATGTTGCACTGCATCTGCTGCTCCTTCCTGGTGGTGGAGCCCTGGGGCTCCGCTGGAGGGCGGCCGGTCTGTTCCTGCCGCCGTTCTTCTTGTTGCACTATATCACTATATAGTTATATTAGCAAGGCACGACAGGAGCGCACCTCACAATGGATGCGGGGCCAGTGCGACATCATCGGGTTTTGGCGAGAGGATTGCGCCGAGCAGGACAGCGGCACGATTCGGCGTCGGCCACCGAGCCGTCTGGTTGTGACCTGGCGGGGAGCGGGACAGATTACTCGCTGGTTATGGAATCACTTCTGGGGGGTGCCGTGGCATCCAAGCCGTTGTCGGCCCATCAGCTGCAGGTCATCGCGGACCGGTTCCGCGCGCTGGGCGAGCCGACCCGGCTCCACATCCTGAGCGCACTGCGTGGCGGCGAGCAGAACGTCACCCAGTTGATCGAGATCACCGGCTTCGGCCAGGCCAACCTCTCGAAGCACCTCCAGCTCCTGCTCCGGCTCGGTTTCGTCGAGCGCCGGAAAGAGGGGGTCAGCACCTACTATCGTTTGGCTGACGCGGATGTGCTCCGGCTGTGCGAGATCATGTGCGGGCGGCTGGAGAAGGAAGTCGCCAGGCAGCGCAAGCTGTTCGCGACCTGAGGATCCCGCCGACCGGCGCCGGGGCGAGGGCGTGCGGGACTCGGCGGCTCGCCCGTCCATCAGCCCATCAATCGACATACCTCCACCCAGTTCCCAACCAACAAAAACCCCGAGCTCCACGGAGGGGCGCGGGGCAGCTCGGAACGAGCTGACGGCTGATGGCCAACGGCTAACGGCCACCGAGTGGGCCTGAGAGGAGTTGACCTGAAGGGGTGCGAGCACGGGCGAAGCCCGCGCGCAGCTCAACCTCTGACTTCACGATCATCGGGAACTTCGGATCCCGGCCCGCCCTAGTTACGCAGTCATCTATGATCGAGAACAGGTTGGGCTATGTCGCCTGACTCGTGCGGCGAGCCGCTCCCAGCCGCTCACCTGAGCACATCAAGGGCATCATCACAAACGGCCGGGCGGTTACCAGGATCTTGCGTGGCCTAGCAGCCGTGTACAGACTGGCAACCGAATGAGTGCCCCTCGGAGCGAACCGGCTCAAAGCGTTTTCCTCCCCAGTGAGGCTAGTGACCCGAGCCTCACAGGCGTACGCTCACCGGATATTCTGTATTGTGAGTCGGCCCGGCGTCTCGGCTTTCTCAGCCTGCTGGCGTCGGTGGTCTGGGGCGCACTCCTCGCCGGTAACCACCTCGTGGTGCCGAGGCTCCACCTCCCAGACGCGTCCATCGTGCCATGGGGGCCGGCGGCGGATGCGCTGGCGGTGCTTTGCATCCTGCTTTCCCTGGGACTCTACTTTCTCACTCAGCAGCTGTGGGCGCAGAGCAGGAGGATCGTCATCCTCGGGCTGTGGTACGAAGTGGTCCTGGCCTTCGCGATCGGGGTGATGAACCAGTGGGAAGTGCGGGTGCTCGCGGGACGCCTCTCCTGGATCTGTGTGCTGGTGGTGATCTTCCCGTTTGTGGTGCCGAGCAGCCCCCGGAAGGCGCTGATCGCAGGCTTGGCAGCCGCGACGATGGACCCGGTGGGGCTTGCGGTCGCCGCCGCGCGCGGCCTGCCGCTTCCCGATTTCGGGCTGCTGGTGTGGGCCTACCTGCCGAATTACGCCTGCGCCGTGCTCGCGGTCCTTCCCGCCATCATGCTCGCCCGCCTTCAACGACAAGCCCACCGCGCCCGGGAGTTGGGCAGCTACCAGCTGGTTGAGCTGCTCGGCGAAGGCGGCATGGGCCAGGTGTGGAGCGCCCGTCACCGCATGCTCGCCCGCCCAGCCGCTATCAAGCTGATCAAGCCTGCCTATCTCGGCTCCAGCAGTGGAACCCAGGGACAGACGATGATCCGGCGATTCCGCCGCGAGGCCGAAGCGGTGGCGGGGCTGCATTCTCATCACACCGTCCATCTCTTCGACTTCGGGGTCACCGGCGACGGAACCTGCTACTACGTGATGGAGCTGCTGGAGGGCCTTGATCTCGACACCCTGGTTCATCGGTTCGGGCCGGTACCGGCGGAACGGGCTGCCCATCTGCTGGCTCAAGCCTGCCACTCGCTGGCCGATGCCCACCAGAGCGGTCTCCTTCATCGCGACATCAAGCCGGCCAATCTGTACGCCTGCCGAATGGGATGTGAGGTAGACTTCGTCAAAGTGCTGGATTTCGGGCTGGTCAAGTCCCTGCGAGAGGCCCGACACGATACGGCGCCGCTGACCGCACCCAACTTCACGGCTGGCACGCCAGCGTTCATGCCTCCCGAGATGATCCTGGGGGAGCACGAGGATGCCCGCACCGACCTCTACTCGCTCGGCTGCGTGGGGTACTGGCTTATCACTGGCCAGCTGGTATTCGACGCCGAGACCCCGATGCAGATGATGGCGCGGCACCTCCAGTCGGAGCCCGTACCGCCGTCTCGCCGCACCACAGTGGAGGTCTCCCCCGAGTTCGACCGCCTGATCCTTGCCTGTCTGGAGAAGAAGCCGGAGAACCGGCCAGCGGACGCGGGGGCGATGGCGTCGGAGCTGCAGCGGATTGCCGCGCCGGGCCACTGGACCCGGGAGCAGATGACACACTGGTGGGACATTCACCTTCCGGCGAGCCATGCCGCCGCGCGCGTGAGAGGACCCGCCGCGCGGTCGATCGCTGTGGCCATGAGGGACGGAGTCGACGTATCCAGCTGACCCTGCCCTCGGCCGATACGGTGCCCCAGCCTTGGTTCTGGGCTGCTCCGGCCATCCTCGCCAGCCCCGGCCGGACCTGATCGCATCAGAACCCGAGGGGCACATCGCCCGCTGTGACACCTGCACGCGTTCGATGGCGCCACTCCCGCCCGAAGCACGCCAGTTAGGCCTCTGCGGGGAACGGCAGACTACGGCACAAGGTCCTTTCACCCCACCCTTAGGACATATTCACCTTCCCCGCAGTACCTAGGTAACGCTCCTTCCCTGCCCTGCGAGTCGCCGCCATGGATTCACACCGTCAGAGTGGCAACACCCAGCTCCCGCATCCCGGCCCGAGTCCGATGGACCCGTTATCCACAGACCTGCGAGTCGAGGATCTAAGAATGATGGACGCCAGTGCCCGTGGGATGCGGATCCCACCCAAGCTGCCCGGTCAGCCGCCAACGCGCGCCCGCTTTTTCCCGGCATGTCTCCTCGTAGCCCTGGTCGTGGTCACGGCATGCAGCGATACCGCTGACCCACGCGCCTGCTCTGCCTCAGCCGTCGGGCCAATGACCATCGGCACCGGCACCACGCCAACCATCTCATGGGCTGCAAACTGCCCGGCGGTCACTCTTGCGGTCTTTTCGGCTAGTACGGGAATACCCACCTGGGA